>Ga0189285_100066_pt1 | contig 64905 bp, 70 predicted proteins | sample GEYOminimetaG_FD_130315 | JGI IMG/M metagenome (GOLD analysis project Ga0189285, IMG submission 130315) | Marine microbial communities from the Costa Rica Dome - GEYO mini metaG | ecosystem: Environmental > Aquatic > Marine > Oceanic > Photic zone | place: Costa Rica: the Eastern Pacific... | reverse complement strand
GCAAGTCAATCGATAGAGGTCGCGTCATGAAGGCTGGCCTCCTTGTCCAGCCCTCAGTTTGAATCACAATTCGCGATCAAAGGGAATCCAACCCGATTCAGTCTTTTCGGGAAATGCTCTAGATATTAGCAACGCATTTGGCTAGGGTAGCGCCACTTGTTTCCTCGTCAGATTTCAGGAGTGTTTTGTGTCCGATCCGTTTTTCCATCCGATTTCCGGGTTTGAGTTGCCACGGTTTGCCGGTGTGCCGACCTTCATGCGCCTGCCGCATGTGCCGCTGGAGCACGAGCGAATTGGCGATGTTCGGATTGGGCTGGTTGGAACACCGTGGGATGCGGGCACGACGAACAGGCCGGGACCGCGCCATGCGCCGCGTCAACTTCGCGATGCCTCGACGATGATCCGGGCCCAAAATGGCGCAACAGGCATTCGCCCGTTCGAGATGGTCAATTGCGCAGATTTGGGCGATGTGGGACCGAACCCGGCGAGCCTTGACGACAGCTTGGCGCGGATCACCTCCTATTATGAGCGGCTGGTGGAAAAGGGCATTCGCCCGCTGACTGCCGGGGGCGATCATCTTTGTTCCCTGCCGATCTTGCGGGCGCTTGCCAAGAACAAGCCGCTCGGCATGATCCATTTCGACAGTCACACGGATCTCTTTCACAGCTATTTTGGCGGCATGATGTATACCCACGGAACACCGTTCCGCCGCGCCGTGGAAGAGGGGCTTCTTGATCCAAAACGCGTGGTGCAGATCGGCATTCGCGGCACGGCCTATGACAATGAAGACCGGGATTTCGCTGATTCTGTCGGCATTCGCGTGATCCCGATCGAGGAGTTTCATGCGCGCGGCCCGGAAGACGTCATGGTTGAAGCGAAGGAAATTGCCGGAACAGGCGAAACCTACGTTTCCTATGACATTGATTTCGTCGACCCTGCCTATGCGCCGGGAACGGGTACGCCGGAAGTTGGCGGTCCGAATTCCTACCAGGCGCTACAGGTTGCCCGTATGCTGAACGGTGTGAACATCGTTGGTGCGGATATGGTGGAAGTCTCGCCGCCCTTTGACCAAAGCGGCGCAACGGCCTATCTCGGCGTTTCGATCATGTTCGAGATCCTGTGCAACATGGCGCTGAGTGTGCAAAAGGCTGGCTGACAGAATGGCAGGCGAAAAAAATCTGCAAAAGCTGATTTCCGGCATGCGTCCCGAGCTTGACGCGCAACCCTATGTCTTTTGCACCTTCGAAAAGGCGTCGATGGCGGACCTTGCCGCGCATGATCCGGTCGGGCTGTTTCGCGAAGCAGAAGGGCTAACCGCGATCCTGATGCCTCAGGCCGCAGAAGTGCTGGGCCAGACCGGCCTGCCGCAGTTCAAACGCATCACGCTGCAAATCCACTCGGCGCTGGAAGCCGTTGGCCTGACCGCCGCCTTTTCAACCGCGCTGGGCGAGGCGGGTATTTCGGCAAATGTGATCGCGGGCTACTATCACGATCACATTTTTATTGCTGAAAGCGATGCTGAAAAGGCAGTGCAGGTGCTTAAAGATTTGGCGGCAACGGCATCAAGTGTGTGAGCATTGGCAGTGTATATTTGGCGTTTTTGAAATTATTTGAGGCGAATACCTATGGAAAGGTCAAAATACATAGCCGAAGGCGTCATGACTGGTAGTCTTATGTTTTTGTTTTTTTACTTGGTGATATATGAGGAGAAGACTGTATTTTGGGATTTGTCACTGGGAATACTGATGCTGTTTGGTTCAATTACGTTTGGAGTTGGAAGTTCGTACTGCTGGGAGCGTCGCAGGAGAGCCAAATGTGGATTCGGCGACACTTCCTGGCACTATGGGTATCTGGTTCTTACCCTAGTCGGTGCGGCAGTTTTCTTGTGCGGACTTTTCGCAGGTGCACATTCCGTTGAAGAACTCAATGGACTGTATGGTGCGGTTCTTTAATAGCCAAACAAATACTCTTCACAAGGAATTATCTTCATTTGTGCCTCAAACGTTGCAATTGAGACCGATCATTCCCATTCCTAAAGAACACGGAGCAAAGGGCAGGGATATGCAACGGGCCAAACGGCGCCTCGCAGCGGTTATGTGTGCGGATGTCGCGCATTATTCAAAGCTGATGGAGCAGGATGAAGACGGGACCTTGAACCGTCTCAAGGCCTATCGCGATATCATGTCCTCGCTGACCGAGCGCCACGATGGCCGGATCGTCAACACATGGGGCGATGCGGTCATCATCGAGTTTGGCTCCGTGATCGAGGCTGTGCAATGCGCAATCGAAATCCAGACCGAACTGTCCCACCGCAATGCGGACTTGCCCGACAGTGAAAAAATGGAATTCCGCATTGGCCTCAACCTCGGTGACCTGATGGTTGAGGGGGATGACATCTATGGCGACGGCGTGAATGTTGCTGCCCGCCTTCAGGAACTGGCCCCGACCGGCGGCATCATGCTGTCCCAGTCTGTCTATGATCAGGTGCGCAACAAGCTCGCCATAGGCTTTGATCCGCGTGGCTTGCAGACGGTCAAGAATGTCTCCGAGCCGGTGGAAACCTATGCGGTGCGCCTCGGCGGGCGAAATGAACCGGAGACGGTGCCGGACAATAGCAAGGCCGAGAATGAGCCTCGACAGGCTGAGACGGTTGGCGATCCTGATTTGGCTAAGGCGCGCAACGGTTTTGATCAGGCACGGGCGTGGGTTGCGCGTCAACCGCGTAACATCCGATCCTCCATCTTCATGATAGGCTTTTTCTTTGGGTTAAATCTTCTGACCAGCGGTTTGTCTGAATTGTGGTTTGTTTGGCCAGCCTTGCCTTTCGCAATGATGATTGCCTGGCACTTTTTTGTCGGGAAAAAGGAAGAGAAGCTTTCTTCATCAGGCAAGTCCGCTAAATAACCTGTGAAAGTTTACGTCAATGTTGGCGGGCTGGTAACTCTTTTGCGGCTAAGAGGGTTTCTTCATTTGCGAGCCGTGCCATCATCGCCTACACATGGGGACAGGTACTGATTTGCCGGTCCCTCCGGCACTCATATAAAGTCAACGGAGTTTTTCCTGCGCATGAAAGACTATACAACACCGGTGCCCGCCCGCCTCGATGACGACGAGGACGACAAGACAAAGACCCCGCAATCCGTGCCGGTCGACAAGCACCTGTTCGAAGCCCGGACCGTTTTGATCACCGGCCCGATCACGCAGGAACTTGCCCGGGACGTGTGTTCCCGTTTGCTGGCTCTGGCGCAAGTGTCGAACGATCCGATCACGGTCATCGTTTCTTCACCGGGTGGCCACGTTGAATCTGGCGACATGATCCATGACACGATCAAGTTTGTGTCCCCGGAAGTTCGCATTCTCGGCATGGGCTGGGTCGCAAGTGCTGGCGCACTGATCTATGTATCTGTTCCCAAAGAACAGCGCTATTGCACCCAGAACACCCGCTTCCTGTTGCACCAACCGTCCGGTGGCGCTGGCGGCATGGCAACGGATATCGAGATCCAGGCCAAAGAGATCATCAAGATGCGCGATCGACTGAACCAGATCTTCGCAGATGCCACCGGCCAGCCGATCGAGCGGATCGAAAAAGACACTGACCGTGACTATTGGATGAGCCCGGAAGAGGGCATCGAGTACGGTCTGGTTGGCAAGGTCGTGACGAACGCCAGCGAAATCGGCTGAATTTTAGCCAGCTGATTAGCATTTCAAACACCGGTCAGACATCGCTGGCCGGTGTTTTTTGTTTTCTGGCCTATCCAAAGCGACCATGCTTTCGCCAATGTCTGCGGCAACAAGGCCATTAATGTTCCGCAGTTCGGAGTCCCATTTTGTTTTTTCTGTTGTCGAAAGTGATCTTTTTCATCATTCGCCCGTCCAATTTTCTGCTGATTTTGTTGGGTGTCGGCGTGTTTTTCTTATTCGGAAAACGCCAAAAGATGGGACGCGGGCTGGTGCTGCTGTCCTTTATGGGCTTTTTCGCTTTCGGACTGGGGCCACTGGGCAACATCTTGATGCAGCCTTTGGAAGACCGGTTTCAAACGCCTGAGAAGGTGGGGCAGATCGACGGGATTATCGTGTTGGGCGGAGCAATTGATACGGTTGTGACCAACACGCGCCCGTTGACTTCTATCAACACCGCGGCAGAGCGGGTAACGGTTGTCGCGCAGCTTGCCAGAGAGCATCCGAAAGCCAAGGTAATTCACTCAGGCGGTGAAGGGCTGTTGCTTGGTTCCGGGACTTCGGAAGCAGAAGGCGTGCTGCCGCTGTTTCTGTCTTTCGGCATTGAGCGTGAGCGGATCGTCTTGGAGGATCAGGCGCGCAATACCTGGGAAAACGCGACCCTGACCAAAGAGCAGTTGGAGCCGACAGAAGGGCAGCGCTGGCTTTTGGTGACATCTGCTTATCACATGCCACGCTCCGTCGGTGTGTTTGAAGCGGCTGGCTGGACAGGCATCATCCCGTATCCGGTCGATCACCGCACCCGAGGCCCGCAAGATGCTGGCCGGTGGTTTGTCGGGCTTGCAGAAGGCTTGAAACGAACGGATGTGGCCGTGAAGGAGTGGATCGGTTTGATCGCCTATTATGCGACCGGGCGCAGCACAGCGCTGTTCCCATCTCCACAGGCGAGTTAAGCTTGATTTGTGCCCCAAAGAGCCATGTCTGCCTTGAGATTGTCTATTTGCCAGACGGGGTGTCTGAGGGCGGGATCACCCTTTGTCCGAAGAGGGCAGCGGCCCGCGCTCTCGACAGGAACTGACGCCTGAGCAAGACCAGCAAGACGGCAAGTGTTGTGCAGGCAAAGACCTCAGGGCCGGCAAACCAGCCAAGAAATGCAATTGCAAAGAAAAATGCGCGCTGCCCCCTGTTGAAATGGCGTCCTGCGAGAACATTCAGGTCAGCTGCCTTGCTGGCGATGTATTTGAGGTCTTCTTCCGGTTTTGTGCCCTGTTCAGGGACGGACCCCATAACGATGCTGGCATAGTTGAACAATCGGTAGGCCCATCCAAACTTGAAAAACGCATAGGCAAAGATGACCCCGAGGCCAAGAACCTTCAGTTCCCATAAAGTTCGGCTCATCTCAACCGGGATGGAGAGGTCGCCAGCCACACGTTGAATTGTGTCGGGCGAATCAAGAAGCGCAAAGCTGCCACCTATTGCCAGCAGGGACGTTGATGCAAAGAAAGCAGTTCCTTGCTGCAGGCCGCCCATGATTGCCGTATCCATGATGCGCACTTCACGACTGGCCATGGCCATCATCCACTTTCTGCGGTGCTGATCCATGGCATGAGACAGCGATTTCTTGTGAAACGGACTGATATCTATCAGCAGATTAAAGCCGAACCAGGCAAACAAAAACCACGTCACTGCAAGCATGTCGGCAAGGGAGAGTGCGTCAAACATCAAGTGCCCAAATTTTGTCATCATTCGGACACGGGGTAACTGGAGTAGCCGCTATCCGAATTTTTTCGAGTGGCAATTTAATACCCTAAATAGTTGATTTAATCCCCATAAATCGAGCCCTGCACACAAGGCTGTTCAGGGCCCCATATTTTGCGCTTGCGAAATCGTAATCATTCCTTTACCTCCTCGCCTCAATGAGGCCGCAATTGGGGCACCCCGCTGCGTAGCCGTTCATCAAAAGAGGTTTCCTGTTTTATGGATGAAAACGTACAAAAGTCCTGTTGGGGCGTAACAATCTGGACCGTGGTTGCTGTGACTGCAGCCTTGGCATTGGTTGTTCTTTTCAATGACGTTGATACAGCACAACAGGCAGTCGCAGTCGCTCAGTAAATTTATAGCGACTTGCTGACATCAGAAGCGCGACACCGGTCGCGCTTTTTTCGTTTCTGGAATAGAGATAATGACGTTACGTCAATTTTGGTGGCGTTGATTGTCAGACCTGAAGCACGGCTCTGACAAGGGTTTCCGCCGTTTTGTGCTCAGGAGACCAACCAGAAAGTTTCTCTGATCGCTCGGTGTTCAAGACTTGCGAGCGACCATATCCAGCCATCCAGTCGGCAGCAGGCGGAATGTCCTCTGGAGCGGCTTCCGTCTGAAGCATTAGATCCGTTTCCAATTCCCGGTTAACCGCATCTACCAGCTCGCCAACCGGCAGTCCGGGGTGGCCTGCACCAAACACATTCAACCGAAATCCCTGACGCCTCAAAACGGTAGAGTACAGTCGTGCCAAATCGCTGACTTCAACAAGGGGCCAACAGGTTTGCAGCGTTGCGCGTGTCTTGAATGGATTGCCCGCCAGCGCTGCATTTGCCAGATCGGCTACAGGGCCGGTTTCTGCGCTGCACACAAGGGCCGGGTGAATAACGGAAACCTGCAGCTCAACACTGGTGATAAGGCTGCGAATTGTCTCAGACATTTGCACAAAGGGCGGCAGCGGGGCGTGGGCTGTTGTTTCCTTCAAGGGATACCGGTCTGAGGCAGCAGGATAGAGCCAAATCCCACCCGTGTAGATGATTTTTAAAGGGCGGGCCTTGCCGCGAGCAGCTTTTCGGATCGCGAACATCGCCGCCCGGTCAACGGCACCCATGTCAGGGGCAAAGGTTGCACCCAGATGCACCAGCGCCTCGCAAGATACCGCGCGCTGCGTCCATTCCTCCGGGCATGTCAGGTCGCCCGGGAATACGGTTGCGCCCAGATGCCTGAGTTTGTCCGCAGATTGCTCTGATCTGGACAGGGCAATGACCTTGCAGCCATCTTCCAACAATTGAGAAACAACTGCTTGCCCTATGGTGCCCGAACCACCTGTCAAAAATACTTCCATGTAGTGACAGAAACTCTTTCCCGAGTGGAGCGCAAGCAGACGGCCTGCAAGACCTGTGCAAAAGGTACCGGCCCAAACGCGGTGCATTTGAAACCGGGCGGCGCAGTGCTAGATGAAGAAGCATGACGCTTCATTTGGTGAAATTATGTGTGGGCGCGGACAGCGTGGAGAGCTTGCAGGCGTGGATCGACTTCCGCAAGGAGCAGGCGCATTCCGCCGGTGTTGAGTTCGTCCAGAACCACACCACCCGTATGGTACCAACCCGAAAGGACGAGCTGCTTGATAAAGGGTCTCTTTATTGGGTGATCAAGGGCAAGATCCAGTGCCGTCAGAACCTTTTGGATATCCGGCCCTTCACCGACAATGCTGGGGTCAAACGCTGCGACCTGATTCTGGAGCCGCGGATTATCCTGACCCAGTATCAGCCAAAACGGCCGTTTCAGGGCTGGCGTTACCTGAAGGCGGATGATGCGCCCAGAGACATCAAAAATGCGGCGGAGGCAGCAGCCATGCCCGACGCCATGCGCCGAGACCTCACAGAACTCTGCCTTCTTTGATCAAGAGAAGCCGAGCTTGGTGAGCTCGGCTTTTTAACGTGGTAGAAGATCTTAGTTGATCTCTTGAACTTTCATCACCAGATCGCCCCAGTTGCGTTGGTTTTCGATGTCGTGTTCCAGTCCTTGTTCATCTGCAATGGTGAAGCGTTTGATCGCAGGTGTTTTACTGGTCGCCTGATAGAGCCAATATGCTTCCGCCTTTAAGGCTTCATCGATTGGCTTGTCGATGGATTCATACACAGCCTTCTTGCAAGCGTTTATGGATTCCGCCGGGAATTGGGCAATGCGGTTCGCTAGGGCGTCTACATAAGGCCCGATTTCGTCGGGGTCCAAGGCCTTGTTGATCGTGCCCAAGCGTTCTGCATCGTCAGCATCATAGTCCTGTGCGCTCAAGATGATTTCCAGAGCTTTGCCAAGGCCGGTCTGACGGGCCATTCGAGAGGCTCCGCCGCCGCAGGGCAGGATGCCCATACCGACTTCCATCTGCATGAACTTGTACTTGCCGCGCGCCGCAAAGCGCATGTCGAGCGCCAGAGCAAGTTCATGACCTCCGCCACGCGCGAACCCCTCCAGCTTCGCAATGGTGGCCTGAGGCACCTTGCTAATTCGCTCACAAACAGCCTGGAGATCAAGCAATTGCGCTTCTTCACGCGACACGGCTTCGGTCGACATGTCTTTCAAAAGTTCGGTGTCGTAGTGACAGACCCAGATTTCCGGATTGGCAGACTGAAAGACCACAACTTTCGTGTTTCGATCACGCTCCAGTCGCATAGCTAAGCTGTTCAAGTCGGCCAGCATTTCCTGGCCCTGAACATTTACCGATCCGAAATCGAAAGTGACCGTTAGGACACCGCCATTTTGGTCAGTCGTGAAAGTGGTGAAACCTGCATATTACATTGAACGTTCCTCGGGGATAGTCGTGGTTACGGACACGATTTGTGAAGTCACTCCGATGTGACCAACTGTAGGTAAGGAGCGTGTTATCGATATAAACGACCCAAAAAAGAATTCAGAATATAGAAAAAGTATATATTGAGGATTGTTGGAGGTGGAGGAGGGGTGGAAAGTACAAGTATGTAGTGTGTATGGGGGTTATCAGTCTCTTGCTTTTTGAAGCCCAGCTCTCCAATTTTCAGCATGAGACACAGTTCGAACCAAAGGGCGAAAGAAATGGTTGGTGACACGCCAATCTCAAAGAAAAGTCAGGGAGCAGCTGTCACAGAAGTACGCTCTAGTTCCTCGGAAATTGATGCGTTCCTCTCAAAGGCATCTGAAATACCCAGCCCGACGGAAGGGGGGGGGCGGCTGATTTTTGCGCTGGATGCGACGATGAGCCGACAACCGACTTGGGATCAGGCCTGCCATATCCAGTCGGAAATGTTTCGAGAGGCCGACCGGATCAGCGGATTGCAGATCAAATTGGTCTATTTCCGGGGATTTGATGAATGTCGCGCCTCCAGATGGTTTCGCAACGGGACGGAGCTTGCCAAGGTGATGGGACGGATTTCCTGTCAGGGTGGGCGAACGCAAATCGGAAAGGTGTTGAGCGCGGGGCTCAAGGAAGCCCGGACGGGCAAGGTGCAGGCGTTGGTCTATATCGGCGATTGCATGGAAGAAAATGTCGATAACCTGTGCCACAAGGCGGGCGAGCTGGGCTTGCTGGGCGTTCCAGCGTTTTGTTTTCAAGAAGGGCGGGACCCGGCAGCGGAAACGGCTTTTCGCGAGATCGCACGCCTGACCAATGGCGCGTTTTGCCGATTTGACAACGGATCTGCTCGCCAGCTGGCGGATCTTCTTAAGGCCGTTGCCACTTATGCAGCGGGTGGTCGAAAGGCTTTGCAGGCCCTTGAAAAGTCAGGCGGCAAGGGTGCGCGCTTGTTGTTGCAACAATTGAGGTAAAACGACCGGATGGTCTATCTGCTTTTGGGTATTTTGGTTCTGGTGCTGCTGCTTGTGGCAGCGCGCGGGTTTGTAAACGCCAATCCGGCTGTGTTGGCCAGACAACTGAAATTCAGTGTTGGGGGCGCGCTTTTGCTTGGAGCACTGTTCCTCGGTGTCACCGGACGTTTTGCGCTCGCTTTGCCCGTTGGGGCATTTGCCTTGTCCATGCTCGGGGCAGGGTGGGCGTCGCAAAGGGCTCAACCCTCCAGCGGACAGAAATCCACAGTGCGCTCTGCAATGCTGGAGATGGAGCTGGATCACGACAGCGGGGAAATGCGCGGCCATGTTTTGGCGGGGCATTTTCAGGGCAGAGATTTGGAATCCCTCACCCCGATGGAATTGAAAGAGCTTTGGCTGGAAACACAGGCCGACAGCCAAAGTCAGGCCTTAATCGAAGCTTATTTCGACCGCCGGTTTGCCAGATGGCGTGAAGACTTCGAGGCGGATGGAACAGAGGGGCATGGAGCTCCGCCGAGCGCGGGACCCATGACAAATGAGGAGGCCTACGAGATCCTGGGGCTTTCGCCCGGCGCCGGGGAAGCGGAAATCAGATCGGCGCACAGACGGCTTATGAAGGCCGTTCATCCCGACAGCGGCGGTTCCACGTTCCTCGCGTCGAAACTCAACGAGGCTAAAGACACTCTTCTCAGAAGACATTGACGACATCCGTTACGCATTACTGATAGATGGCATAGCAGCGGAACTTGGCCCGCTTCAGGGACTTACAGGCATTCCAGGCGGCCGTTTTGGTTTCAAAACCAACGAAACGGGCGCGGTAAAGGGTTTGACCATTGGAATCGACCGGCTCGGTGTAAGGAACACGCTTTTTGAGGGCAGATCCGGTTGCTTTCGACGCCTTCTTCAACATTTTGATGGCGGCGCTTTCAGATTCAGTTGCCGCAATCTGGACCTGCCAGGTTGGCTCTTGAACCTTGGTGTTGTTCGTTGCAACAGTGACAACGTCATCACTGCTGTCGTCTGCTTCAACCTTGATGGACGTGGTCGAGACAGTCTTGATCGAGGCCGTTGTGGTCTTGCGCTCAGGCGCAGAAACCGGAACCGGGGGAAGGGCTGCTGCAGCAAAGGCCTGGTCAAATCGGCTTCCGCCATCAACCGGCTTCGGCGGAACCGGAGCGGACGCGTTGATCGGGAACGGAACGTTTGATTTAGGTGTTGCTGATGCAAGCGCCAGAACCGGAGACGTCTTGATCGTCTTGGAGCCCGGTTTGCCGTTTGGCATCGGGACATTCTTCATGGAAGCAGCGACAAACGCAGGCTGACGCTTGACCTTGGCAACGAGCGGTGCAGATTTGCGACCTTTGCTTGCCTTGTGAAGATAACGGCCAATCAGGTTGGTCATGTGCCGATTACGGGATGCGCCAGTGCGGCCCCCCATGACAACAGCAACAATGTGACGACCGTTGCGGTTTACAGACGTAACAAGATTGAAGCCTGAAGCCCGGATATAACCGGTCTTGATGCCGTCTACGCCCTTAACCCGACCCAACAGCTTGTTGTGGTTGCCATACCGGCGACCTTTGTAGGAATAGACCCGGGTGTTGAAGTATTTGTAGTACTTCGGAAACCGTTCCTGAATGGCGATGCCGAGACGGGACATATCCCGTGCCGTTGTGCGCTGACGGGAGTTTGGCAGACCATGGGCATTGCGGAAGGTCGTCCGCTTCATGCCGAGTTGGCGAGCGGTGTTTGTCATCCGCTTTGCGAATTTCGCTTCCGAGCCAGCGATGTTCTCGGCAACGGTTGTTGCAACGTCGTTTGCGGACTTCGTGACCAGCGCAAGAATAGCGTCCTTGACCTTGATGGTCTGCCCAGGTCTGAGACCGATCTTTGACGGTGGTTCTTTAGAAGCGTTCTTTGATACCTTGAACTTGGAGTTCAGGGACAAGCGGCCAGCCTCAAGCTCTTCAAAAACGATGTAGAGCGTCATGATCTTTGTCAGGGAGGCGGGGTAGCGATAGGCGTCTGCGCTATCTGCATATAGCGTTTTGCCTGTTTTGGCATCGACGACGATCCCGGCATATTTCGAATTTGCTGCAGCAGGCGCGGTGCCTGCGGCGGTCATGCCGGCAATCAGCAGGGCAGACCCGACAATGCGAACATGGCGGGAGATTGATTTGAAACGCTTACCAAACACAGTACTCAATCCCATTCTGGGGCACGTATTTTGTCTCTTGCGGTTTCAGAGGCTGCGTTGACAGCTTCTATGGCCGTTGGGGCCGAACCCATGAAACCCGTAAATTTCTTGAGTTCATTTGATGGATTCTCGGTTACGAATGAGTAAATAATGAGGCGTTATTGCGGAAAAAAATTCTAGAATTAATTAGGGTTAATGAAGTGTAAATATTCTGCTATTTGAAAGAGTGAAGTAATTGTAATCGAGATGGTCAGTATAGTTGAATATTATATTTTGAAAATTGTCTCTATTGCTGATGTGTATCGTGGTTTCCCAAGGGTGAAAATGCCTAGTTCTCGAAAATATCAAATTTCAGAATTGAGAATTCGATATTCTGAAGCTGGAAGAGGGGAGGCGCTCTCTTTGCGGAAATATTTATGTTGCACTGCGAAAGTTTGATTGACAAAATTTGTGCATTGCACGATATTCCTCGTGCTGATGTTTAATAAGGTCGGGAGATGAGCGGCGCTCTCCCCGGTCTCGTGGTTGAAGACAGGGACACTGGAAATGATGAACGGTTTCGAAGACATTCAAAAAGCAAGCAAGGAAAACATGGAACTGGCCATGGAATCTTTCGGTTCTTTCAGCAAGGGCTTCCAAGCTCTCGCAACCGAAGTTGCTGAATACCAGAAGAAGTCCTTCGAAGAAGGCACTGCTGCTGTCGAAAAGCTCGTTGCTTCCAAGTCTCTCGACAAGGCTGTTGAAGCTCAAACAGAATATGCAAAAACTGCCTACGAAGGCTTTGTTGGCGAAATGACAAAGATCGGCGAAATCGTCACCGACATGTCCAAGGAAGCTTACAAGCCTTACGAAAGCGCATTCGGCAAATTCGGCAAGTAAGCACTTCCAAACGAATCCAACTGGATCGTTGCAGGCCCGGCTTTTTTGAAGCCGGGCCTTTATTTTTGCGCTGTTCACAGTTTTCCTGAGGTTCCGCTGCCGCATTGGTAATGATTGCAAAGCTCGCGCAGTAACGGCAGTTAGCGCACTGAACCTTTGGACCTTTTAATTATTTTTGATCAACCTACATAACCGTTCATAGTGGAAAACGACGGGCAGTGGGCAAACACGCGAAACCGGGCCGTTTCCCCCATTGCACTCGGGGGCGCATCGCGGCAGACTCGTAAAAATCTGCAGATGGCGCTTTGGTCAAACCATGGTACCGTCGAATGCAGGGCTAGTAACCAGTAGGCGCAGCCGTCCCGACCCGGGAATGTTGCTCCTGTCCGTCGAGCAAAGGGTATAGGCGACAATATGGCAGCTGGGGCTGATTATGGCGACGATGACGGAGATTCCGGCACGGTCGTTGTTACCAGGACCAAACCGAAAACCAAGCGCCCAAATCTGTATCGGGTGCTGCTTTTGAACGACGACTACACGCCCATGGAGTTTGTTATTCATGTTGTGGAGAGTTTTTTCCAGAAGAATAGGGAAGAAGCGACGCACATCATGCTGCATGTTCACCATCATGGCGTCGGCGAATGCGGGATATATTCCTATGAAGTAGCAGAAACCAAAGTGACTCAGGTTATGGACTTCGCCCGAAAGCACCAGCATCCGCTGCAGTGCGTCATGGAAAAGAAGTGAGGGAACTAGCACGTGCCATCATTTTCACGCAGTCTCGAAAAAGCCCTCCATCAGGCTCTGGCCTTTGCCAATGAGCGCGAGCAGGAATACGCCACACTGGAGCACCTGTTGCTGGCCCTGCTTGATGATCAGGATGCAGCCGCAGTCATGCGCGCCTGCAATGTTGATCTGGATGTGATCCGGCGAAACCTGGTCGACTATATCGAAAATGAGCTTGAGAATCTGGTCACGGATTCCGATGAGGATTCCAAGCCGACTGCCGGGTTCCAGCGCGTCATTCAACGCGCCGTCATTCACGTTCAGTCCTCTGGACGCGAAGAAGTGACCGGTGCCAATGTTCTGGTGGCGATTTTCGCCGAGCGGGAAAGCCATGCGGCTTACTTCCTGCAGGATCAGGACATGACCCGCTACGACGCGGTGAACTATATCTCGCACGGAATTGCCAAACGCCCGGGTCTTTCCGAAACCCGTCCAGTCGACGGCGTGGAGGAAGAAGAAGCCGTTTCTGGTAACGCTCAAAGCGGCGGTGAGAAGAAGGCCGGTCCAAAGACCGATGCTCTTGAAGCTTATTGCGTGAACCTCAACAAGAAGGCTGCGGACGGTAAGGTTGATCCGTTGATTGGTCGGGATACAGAAATTTCCCGGACCATCCAGATCCTGTGCCGCCGCTCCAAGAACAACCCGCTGTTTGTGGGCGATCCCGGTGTCGGCAAGACGGCCATTGCTGAAGGTCTTGCCGTGCGCATCGTCAACGAAGATGTGCCGGATGTTCTCAAGGGCAACACGATCTTCTCGCTCGATATGGGTTCGCTTCTGGCTGGCACGCGCTACCGCGGTGATTTCGAGGAACGCCTGAAGCAGGTGGTCAAGGAAATCGAGGAATTTGATGGCGCGGTGATGTTCATCGACGAAATCCACACGGTCATTGGCGCGGGGGCAACCTCCGGCGGGGCCATGGATGCGTCCAACCTTCTGAAACCGGCTCTGGCAGCTGGGACCATCCGTTGCATCGGGTCAACGACCTACAAGGAATACCGCCAATTCTTCGAAAAGGATCGGGCTCTGGTGCGCCGGTTCCAGAAAATCGACGTCAACGAACCAACCATTCCGGATGCCATCGACATTCTGAAGGGCTTGAAGCCTTACTTTGAGGACTTCCACAAGGTTCGCTACACCAATGATGCGATCAAGACGGCGGTTGAGTTGTCGGCGAAATACATCTCTGACCGCAAGCTGCCAGATAAGGCGATTGATGTTCTGGATGAAACCGGTGCATCCCAGATGCTTGTGCCCGAAGCACGCCGTCGCAAGACCATTGGCGTGAAGGAAATTGAGAACACCATCGCCACAATGGCGCGCATTCCGCCGAAATCCGTCTCCAAGGATGACGCGGAAGTGCTGTCCAGCCTGAGCGCGGAACTCAAGCGCGTGGTCTATGGTCAAAACGATGCCATCGATACGCTGGCCTCCGCCATCAAGCTGGCCCGCGCTGGCTTGCGCGAGCCGGACAAACCAATCGGCAGCTATCTGTTCTCCGGCCCAACCGGCGTTGGCAAGACAGAAGTGGCGCGGCAACTGGCCTCGTCACTGGGTGTCGAACTGATCCGCTTTGACATGTCGGAATATATGGAACGGCACACCGTTTCCCGGCTCATCGGCGCACCTCCCGGCTATGTCGGGTTTGATCAGGGCGGCCTGCTCACCGATGGTGTTGATCAGCACCCGCACTGTGTCCTGCTTCTGGATGAAATCGAAAAGGCCCACCCGGACCTTTACAACATCCTTCTGCAGGTAATGGACCACGGCAAGCTGACCGATCACAATGGCAAGCAGGTCGATTTCCGCAATGTCATCCTGATCATGACCACCAATGCGGGTGCAGCCGACATGGCCAAGGCTCCCATTGGCTTCAACCGCGTGAAGCGGGAAGGGGACGATCAAGAAGCGATCAACAAGCTGTTCACGCCGGAGTTCCGCAACCGTCTTGATGCCATCATCGCGTTTGGCAATCTGCCGATTGAGGTGGTTTACAAGGTGGTCGAGAAATTCGTCATGCAGCTTGAGGCGCAACTGTCCGAGCGTGGCGTCACGTTCGAGTTGACAGACGCGGCCACCAAGTGGCTCGCCGACAAGGGGTATGACAACCAGATGGGCGCTCGTCCATTGGGCCGTGTCATTCAGGAGCACATCAAGCGGCCTCTCGCCGACGAGGTGCTGTTCGGCAAGTTGCAAAAGGGCGGCACGGTTAAGGTTTCCGTCTCTGAAGACGAAGCCGGTCTGCTTCTGGAAAGCGTGGAAGAGCGCAAGGAGCCACCGAAGAAGCCAAAGGCAAAGGCAACTGCAAAGGCCAAACCAAAGCGCCGCCGCAAGCCAGCCACCGCCAAGGCCGCCGCGTCGAAGTCTTCCAAACCGGATGACGACAGCGGCGACAACGGCGGCAGCTCCCCAAAGAAAAGCCTCGTCCCGAAGGTTCCTTTGGCGGACTGATCTGGGATCAGCTAAGTGATTGAGAAAGGCGCTCCTCGGGGCGCCTTTTTTGCATTCGAGTGTGAGAGACACCCCTTGGTTCTTGCTCCGCTCGTCATCCCGGCCCCCGAGCCGGGATCCATTCCGTGATCAAGCCACGCCCAACAAAGCGTGCGGACAAAACACGGGATGGATTGCAGGATCAAGTCCTGCAATGACGAGGGTGGAGGTGTGCGGTTCACCGCTCCCTCAAAACGCTTTTCATCGTCGAAGACAAATCTCCACCCGTCGCCTCACACTTGCTCCAGCACTTTCTCTGCAATGCTGGTGCCGCTTTGCCAAGCGGCTTCCACGCGCGCGCCAATGCACCAGTCGCCACCGAGGAACAGGGTTTCCGACGCATTTGCAAGGAAAGGCGCGCTCAGAGGTGTGTCGACTTTGGCGTAGCGCCAGCGGTGCGCATCGGCGTGGACCGCATTGACCCGATCGAGGCCCAGAACCTTGCAAAGCTCTGTCAGCATAAGGTCAGTTGCAGCCGGTTTGTCCAGTTCAAGGTGGGTTTGGCTCCAGTGAGGACTGGCTTGGGCGACAAATGTGTTTCTGTTGGTGCGTCCGGGTTTGGTGCTCTCTTGTGCGATCCAGGCAAGCGGAGCGTCCGGATCGTGATATGTGGCCTTCAAGGGGGCAGGAACCTTTTCAAAGGAAGTCATGAGCGTCCAGCAGGGCAGCAGTGTGACATGGGCTATCTGCTTGGAGAGTGGGTGATCATTGCCCAGGAGAGCCATGCTTTGTGGGGCAGGGGCGGTGATGATCAACCGATCAAACTCCAGCGTGCTATCGCCAGTGCTGACGGAACAAGTGGTACCTGTTTCCATCACGGACGTCACCTGAGTTTGGCGATGGATGGTAAGTCCGTCAGCCAGTGCCTTGGCGAGCGCGTTCATTGAAGGAGTGCCAACGACTCCCGTGCGGTCGCCCATGTGCCATTTGCTCGCTGCACCATTTGCCGTCAACTCTGCGAGAAGGCGCTGAAAGCCATCAGTTTTTGCGGTGATGTATTGCGCGCCATGATCGAACTGAAGATCGTTTTCGGCCCGCCGCGTTGCAAGACGTCCGCCAATGCCGCGTCCCTTGTCGAGAAACAGCGGTTCGTGCCCGGCATCCGCGAGTTTTCGCGCGCAGGCGAGGCCTGTCATGCCAGCACCAATGATGCCGATCCGAAAGGGTCTGGTCATGCGATCTCCAGTCGAGCGAGTATGTTCGGGATTTCCTTCTTCACCTTGAAAAAGCCCGCGGTAGCGTGCTGCCAGATCGCGTCATCCCAAGGGCGGCGGACTTCACATAAGGCAAAGCTATTGTCTTCGAGCTGTGTTTGCACCGTATCCATCCAGTCTTTCAGCGGTCCGTGCGGGGCATAGGGCATCACGATTTGCTGGGCGCCGGTATCTTTCGCCCAATCGAACAGCGGCTGAGGAGACCCCGCGTAGAGCGTTTCATATGCTCGCCCGAACCGCTTGGCGGCATCCTCTAAAGCACCTGCCTCAAAAGAGCGGACGTGATCCGGAACGGATCTGGGAGATCGCAAGGCGCTGGAGGACAGCGTTGCCACCGAGACTATGTTGATGTTCTTAAGGTCCAACGTTTCCGGCAGACAATCGTCTTCAGTGAGAAGGAGCGCTGTGGGTGTATCCGGCTTCGGCGAAGCGTAGTTTCTTGGTGGCTGAGGCGTGGGCAAGCCGTTCGGCTCGGTCCAGTCTAGTGAAATGACGCCGGTCTCAAAATCCGTGTCCGATGGTGCAAAACGCCCGCCCGTGAATTTTGCAATATTCCAAGCTTGTGCCTCGTATGACTTGCCGCGCGTGTGCAAACCGGCAACCCACCGCCAACTCAAGGTGTTGGAAGCGGGGTCTCCATCAAGCAAATGACGATAGAAAAAGTCCGCACCAATGCGCCAAGGAAGTTTCAGGGTGAAAATCCAGATGGAGGCAAACCACATGCGCGCGTGATTGTGGAGATACCCGGTTTCCGTCAGCTCGTTCACCCAGACATCAAAGCACTCAATTCCGGTCCGGCCGGTCTCTGCCTGCTCAACCGCCTGTCTCAGTCCCCCATTTGACTGAAGTTGCTCCAGATCCGCTGTTAGTCCCTGTCGATAGGATGCCCATATCGCCGGGCGGCGCTCCAGCCAGCCTTTGATATAACCGCGCCAGAAAACTTCCTGAATGAATTTCTCCGCGCCATCAAGGCCGTGGGTCTGAACCGCCCGCGTCACCACTTCCTGCTCGGAGATTAAGCGCCGACGAAGGTAAGGGGACAACAGGGAGACGGAAGTGTGCTTTGTCGGGCCGTGGTCATAATTTCTTTGGCTGGCATAGGCTTGGCCCATTAGCGGGGCAAAGTCGTCCAGTTGGCGGAGGGCCGCCTCGCGTGTCGGAAAAAAGTTCGTCATAGATGTGAACTCAGCGCTGTTTTTTGCTCCTCCTTACGAGGCAGGTGTCGCTTTGGATGGGAAGAAACCGCAGCTTCGAATGAGTTGATGAGAGCGTGAAAGGCTGCTCGGTCTTTGTTTCTTCCCCTCTTCTCAGTTTTCCCTTTCCATTCCCGCCAATCCCCGCCACGGTGGGCGGATGAGTAAGATGTTTGAAGAATTGGACTACGCGCCGACGCCAATTGGGGCGATATCGCTCCGCCGCCGGCATGTCCTCTCCCTGAAAACCGATGTGTTTGAGATCCTGCTTGGTGAAGAGCATTTGATGTCGAGCCTGTTCACCGCCTCTGAAGTGGCGCTGGCGGACCTCGGGGTGAAAGCCTTGGCGGGAAATCAGCTGGATGTGCTGGTTGGCGGATTGGGGCTTGGATATACAGCACAGGCGGTGCTGACCCATGACACGGTCAAAAGCCTCACCGTTGTTGATCTGCTGGAACCTGTCATCCGTTGGCATCAAGAAGGCCTTGTGCCGATGGGGGCGGAACTGGCGGAAAACCCGAGATGTGAACTGGTGCAGGGCGATTTCTTCGCGCTGGCAGCCTCTGGGGACGGGTTTGATCAAAGCGAGCCGGGCCGCCAGTATGACGCGATCCTGATCGACATAGACCACACGCCGGACCGGTTGCTGCATGGCGGCTCGAAGAGCTTTTACACCCAAGAGGGTTTGCGGACCGTGCAGCGGTTTTTAAAGCCCGGTGGTGTTGTCGGTCTGTGGTCAGACGAAGCACCAGATGAGGCAATCACCCAGCGGCTCTTGGAGGCTTTTGATGAGGCTTGGGCTGAGCCGGTCATCTTCCCCAATCCCCTACAGGAGGGGCGGGAGGTCACACAGGCGGTCTATTTGGGGCGGATAAGCTAAGTAGCTGTCTACGATTGGTTTTCTTGTGGGCAGGGCTGCGAAAATCAAACGCCCTCCTTCAACAGCCAGTCAATAACGCGCAAGCGAACGTTATGTTCGCCAGAGTGACCAGCTGGATAGACAATGTAATAGTTAGAGGGGCTAAGCGCAGGGGCTTCGAAAAGACTGACAAGCTCTCCGGTTTCTATCCCATGGCGGGCCAGAATTGTTGGGACAAGGGCAATGCCCTGTCCCTCGCGGGCTGCGTCTATTGCAAGGCTGGAATGATTGAACTGAAGTTGGGGCGAGGGTGTTGCAAGTCCCTCACTGCGGAAGAGCAATTCCCAGTGATTGTGACTGTCGAAGAGCAAAGGTAGGGATGAGAAATCTTGGGCGCAGCTGAAGTGCGGTGAACCGCTCAGGAGTTTATTAGCTAGGGCCGGTTGGGTGACAGCTGACAAGCGCTTGTCAGCCAGGAAATGGTGTTCGAGATCTGCGAACGGCGGGGTTCCAATTCGAATGGCGAGATCGACTGCATCTGCGTTGAAAACAGATATTTTTTCGCTCGCCTGAGTTACCAAATCTATATCCGGATTTATCTCACGGAAATCGGCCAGTTTTGGCAATAACCATTTCGCAGCAACTGAAGGCGGGACGCTCAAGACAATCCGTTGTGATGTTGGGGCGATCTGACGGGTGGCGTTATCTACGATTTCCAGCGCGCGCCGTATTTCTCTGGCATAGGCCCGTCCGTTTTCGGTGAGATGAAGTCCCCGGGCATGACGGGAGAACAGTTTTTGCGCCAATTCTTCTTCCAATGAGCGGACCTGTTGTGCGACAGCGCCTTGTGTCAGGTGCAGTTCTTCCGCCGCAGTTCGGAAATTTTCATGGCGAGCCGCTGCATCAAATGCCCGCAACTTGTTCAAACTGGGTCGCTTCACATTCTGTCCTAATCAGAGTGTAGTTTTTCTACAGTCTTAGGCATAAAATCATGATTGGTCAGATAAATCCAGCAGCGATAGTTTGCTTCCAGACTTAAATGATGTGCTGAGGATTAAGATGACAGATCAAAAGGTTGCGGTCGTTACCGCTGGTGGATCAGGAATGGGTGCGGACGCAGCGCGGCAGCTTGCAGAAGATGGCTTCAAGGTTGTGATCCTGTCGTCCTCCGGCAAGGGAGAGGCGCTGGCGCAAGAGCTGGGCGGCGTCGGGTTCACCGGTTCCAATCTTGTGCCTGAAGATCTGCAAGGGTTGATCGACAAAGCCATGAAAACCTATGGCCGGATCGATGTTCTGGTGAACTCTGCAGGGCACGGACCCAAAGGCGATATCATGGAGATATCTGATGCGGACTGGCATCTCGGCATGGACGTTTATCTCATGAATGTCATTCGCCCGACCCGACTTGTCGCGCCCTTGATGGCAGAGCAGGGCGGCGGAACCATCATCAACATTTCTACCTTCGCCGTGTTTGAGCCGGACCCCATGTTCCCGACCTCCGGGGTGTTTCGCGCAGGTCTTGCCAGTTTCACAAAACTCTTTTCCGACAAATATGCGGCACAGAATGTCCGCATGACCAATGTCTTGCCCGGCTTCATCGACAGCCTGCCGGAAAAGGAAGATCGCCGCGCACGCATTCCAATGGACCGTTATGGCAAGGCGCGGGAAGTCTCGTCCCTGATTTCTTATCTCGCGTCTCAGGATGCGGCCTATATCACCGGCCAAAACATCCGTATCGATGGAGGTCTGACGCGGTCGGTGTAGGATGCAAGGTTGTGCACAAGGTCTCTGGACATGAATTGACAAGCGTGCCCAGAGGCTTGAAAAAGAAACAGTTCTTTCAAGCAAAAAGCATTCGCTGATGTCCGCTTCCGCCGGAGAGCCGCCGGACCCTTCCTCGTCTGAAAAAGACACTGGTGCCGCACCTGTTTCAGAACGAATATGGATGCTGCGCGGGGCACGGGCGGCTGTGTCCATTCCCGCGCTTATTCTGACAGCAGCCTTTGTTGGCTATGCGGGCCTTGCGCGCGAAACCGGTTTGTCGCTTGCCGAAACGCTGGTCATGACCGGGTTCGTCTGGGCGCTACCATCCATTGTGGTATTGACCGGCGGAATGGCAACCGGCATGGGGCTGGTACCCGCGGCCATCGCTGTCGCGCTTGCCTCCGTTCGCTTGATGCCCATGACCATGGCCTTGATGCCGCTGGTCAAGGTGCCGGGAAAAACGCCCACCTGGAAACTGCTGCTTGCCTCGCATTTTGTGGCCGTCACGGCATGGGTTTACGCGATGAAGAACCTGCCGGACATGCCAAGAGACGGACGGTTGCCGTTCTTCATTGGCTTTGGCGGGTCTGTCATAATCTTCGTGTTCACCATGACCGGCATTTCCTACATGCTGGTCGATCATATGCCGCCCATTGTGGCCGGGGCCTTGTTCCTGCTTACGCCAATCTATTTTCTTTGCTCGCTCTGGGGTGCCGCGCGGATGAATGCCGACAAGGCCGCCATGATTGCTGGCTTGGCCCTGGGGCCTGTCTTCTTTGTCTATGTTCCAGGGCTTGATCTGCTCTGGACCGGCCTTGCTGGTGGAACACTCGCCTATCTGGTCACGCGTATCATGAGGCGAGGCTTAAGCTGATGGACGGTACACACATCACAAGCCTGCCGGACACATGGTGGTGGCCTTTTGTCATGATCCTCGTGGCTGGCTGGCTGGCGACCGATGTCTGGCGCTGGCTCGGCGTTTTGGCCGGGGGGCGCTTGCGGGAAGACAGCGAAGTTTTTGTCTGGGTACGCTGTGTCGCAACAGCGCTCGTTGCTGGCGTGATTTCCAAGCTGATCCTGTTTCCTCAAGGCGCGCTCGCCGAAACCCCGCTTGCCCTCCGGCTTCTGGCCGCCGCCTGCGGCTTTGCCGCGTTCCTCACATTCAAACAACGGGTGATCGTTGGAGTTCTCACCGGCGAAGTTGTTCTGCTCGCCGGTTGGCTGGCACTTGGCTAGTCAGCGGGAAGGTTCAACCAAGCACTGCCCGGATTTTCTCCGCATGTGCGGCAAGTGCGTCATTGTCGGCCATCTCACCTGTGTGGGGGCGAAGCGATACGCCGTCAAAGCGCGGGATAACGTGGACATGGGTGTGAAACACGACCTGTCCGCCTGCTGGCTCTGAAAACTGCTGAATTGTCGTGCCATCTGCGCCAAACGCTTCCTTCACCGCCAGCGCCATCTTTTTCACAGCAGTCATGACCGAATGAAGGTCAGCCTCGGCAATATCGAAGATATTGCGGGAAGGGGCCTTCGGGATCACCAGAACGTGCCCGTCACCACGCGGCATGATGTCCATGATGACAAGCGTCACATCATCCTCATAGACCTTGTGGCTGGGCAATTCCCCGCGCAGGATTTTCGCAAAAACGTTGTCAGTATCGTAGGCAGGCGCGGACATTTGAAACCTCACAAGGAAGATGGAAGATCGACCGTCTATGGCCGATTGAGACTTCGCACACCCTAGTCAAAAAAAGCCTGTGAGAGAACCGCTGAATTCGGTTTTCCGCAAGGGGGAGAGGCAGTTAGCTGACCTCATTGAATCATGTTGCCAAAAGGGCCAGTTCAATTGGCCAATGGTGATTGATCTCAGGTCGCCGAAACGGCGGCGAATTGACTCGGTATTTTCACCCATGTGACTAATGAACTGAATCTAAAGAAAAATCCCGGCCAGAAGGTCCAGCCGGGAGTGTTGGTTCAGTTGGAATAGGTCTTCACTTGCCAATGTCAGCAACATCAAAAGGTGTGGTCTGGTACATCTCGTTGATCCAGTTGCCAAAGAGAAGGTGCGCATGGGCGCGCCAGCGGTTCGGCGGAACGTTGGACGGGTTGTTTTCCGGGAAATAGTCCGCCGGAAAAGGTGCGTCGTCCTTCTTCGTCTCGCTGTCACGAGTAAACTCGTCCGCCAGTGACGTCGTGTCATATTCGATGTGGTTGAACATGTTGAGGACCCGGTGTTTCGGGTCTTCCAGCAGGCACATGCCGGTTTCGTCGTTTTCTGCCAACACAACGAGACCGCTACCCTCAGGAATGTCGGACTTGCGAGCCTCTGTCCAGCGAGACACAGGAACGCGGAAGTCGTCTGAAAAGCCGCGTAGAATAGGCGAGGCGGGCACGCGTACATATTGGCGGAAAATGCCGGTTGCCTTCGTGTCCAAAGCGTATTTCGGCATGCCATGGAAGTGATAGCTTGCCGCCTGCGCTGCCCAACAGATGTTGAAGGTGCGGTGGACATTGCTTTGCGTCCAGCCAAACACCTGACGCATCTCGTCCCAATAGGTGACCTCTTCAAACGGCAGATGTTCCACCGGCGCACCCGTGATAATAAAGCCGTCAAACTTGCGGCTCTTTACGTCCTCCCAGCTGCGGTAAAACGCGGCCATGTGGTCGGCAGACGTGTTGCGCGGCGTGTGGCTGCCGATCTTCACCAAGGTGAGGTCGATTTGCAGAGGTGTTGCACCGAGCAGCCGGGCGATCTGCGTTTCGGTGGTGATCTTGTTCGGCATCAGGTTGAGAAGGCCGATGCTCAGTGGACGAATGTCCTGTCGGATCGCCTGGGATTCGCTCATGATCATGACGCCCTCATTCTCAAGGACTTCGCGACCAGGCAAATCATTCGGGATCTTGATGGGCATTTTCAGGCATCCATTTATCTTTTTTGAAAAGACGCCTTGTGATCCGTTCCGCTTGGTTGCCGGTTCGGCCACATCCCCCATCTGTCGGAGTACCACCTTGCCCGGATCGGCAGGTTGGCGTTGGGCGTCTTCCCAACTCTTGATGATGAAACACTATGTAGTTGAAGAAGAAATTGAAAACAAGCTGCTTGGCGTGAACCCTCAGGATTGTGAACGCGGCGGATCACTTTTGCGAAACGGTGCATGATCAGCCAGCATCTCGTTTTCGCGCTCCACGGCCATCCGTTCCTGTTCCAGAAAGTCTGCGACAGCATTGTGCAGACCCTCGTGGGCAATCCAGTGGGCGGAATAAGTCGTGACGGGCAAATAGCCTCTGGCGAGCTTGTGCGCCCCTTGCGCACCAGCCTCAACACGCTTCAATCCGTGAGCAATCGCAAAGTCGATCGCCTGATAGTAGCAAACTTCAAAATGCAGGAAGGGGTGGTGCTCCGTGCAGCCCCAGTGGCGCCCAAACAGCGTATCAGAACCAATGAAGTTGAGAGCCCCTGCAACATAGCGGCCCTCACGCTTGGCCATGACCAAAAGGATGCGCTCCGCCATGCGCTCGCTGACGGTGGAGAAGAAGGCCCGGTTCAAATAGGGCCGTCCCCATTTCCGCGCACCGGTATCCTCATAAAACTCAAAGAAGGCATCCCAATGCGCTTCGGTGAGATCGGTGCCGCTGATCCATTCAATCTCGACACCGGAGGCTAGCGCTTCGCGTCGCTCTTTCTTGATGGCCTTGCGCTTTCGGGAGGCAAGGTCTGACAGAAAGACCTCAAAACTCTCATAGCCATTGTTCTCCCAGTGAAATTGCTGGTCCGTGCGCCGCAGATAACCTAGATCGCCAAGTGTTTCCCATTCTGGTTGAGTCAAGAAGGTTGTGTGCACCGACGAAGCCTGGGAGCGTTTGCACACTTGAACCAAGCCGGAGGCCAAAGCTTGCATGCCGGCCTCCCGGTTGATCTCAGGGCTCAGTAGAAACCGCCGACCAGTGGCAGGGGTGAATGGCACCGATATCTGCAGCTTTGGATAATAGTCGCCGCCAGCGCGATGAAAGGCTTCCGCCCAGCCGTAATCAAAGACGTATTCGCCTTGCGAGTGAGACTTGAGATAAGCTGGAACAGCGCCCCAAACCGCCCCGCTGTCGTTTTCCAGAATTAGGTGACGCGGAGACCAGCCGGTTTGCGCCGTCGCGCAGCCCATGTCTTCGAGAGAACTCAAAAAGGCGTGTGAAACGAAGGGGTTAAATCCTCCTTTTTGAATCAGATTATCAGTATTTTTAACAAGTACATTAAGATCATGCTCGGAGGGTGCAGGCATCAGGCTTCCGCCATTTCCAAGCAACCAACCCGGGTTCGCCACCGCGTCCCAGTCGCTTGCAGAAATGTCGTTCAAACTTGAAAGAATGCGCAGCGTTGCAGACGGAGCAGTCGGATCGCCGGTTTGGGTCATGGGCAATATGCGGCCTGTTAGACGTTTCCAGCTAAGGTAGATGTTAAAGGCGTGATGACAAGGGGCGCATCATCCCTTGAAGTCTCAGACCTGATCCGGATCGAAGCCTTCAAAGACGATCTGGTCGGCAAACTGGGCGGCGCGTTCGCGGTCCTCTTTGTTTTTAACGGTCCACGTCATGATCGGCAGCTTGAACCAGCGGCTTAAAAGGCTTGGCCCGAACTGGGGCAGGTCTTTCACGCCATAGGAAATGAAATGTGGCCTTGTGCGCGGGAAGTGCAAAAGGTGGCGTAGGCCAAAGCGATTGGAGTGCGAAAGGTTGCCGTGATCTTGCCGACGCATTGCATCGGACACTATTCCGCGCAACACGGACGGATTATGAGCCAAGGCGACATCAATCATGTCCGGATCAAAGCTCTTGATGCAGGCAGGCCCTTTGTAAGTTGCGACCTGATCAACGATCCGGCGCACAAACGGATTTTGCGCCCCCGCTTTCATATGAGACTTGACCTCAATGACCAGCGGCACAGCACCATCGACTTGGGCAAACAGATCATCCAGCATCCACAGTTTGTCGCCGCCCGACAGCATCGACAGCCGGGTGAGGTCCGTGGAGTTGTAGTCAATTACCCGCCCGCTTGCCTGCACAAGCCGGTCGAGTGAATAGTCATGAAAAACAAGGGCTTCCCCGTCGGCCGTTTCCTGAACATCCACCTCAACCCCGAAGTTCTTATCCTTTGCTGCAGAAACAGCAGAGGGCGTGTTTTCAAGACAAGCCACATTGCCATCGTGATAACCACGATGAGCAATCGGGCGCGCGAAAATGTCCTGTAACTGGCTCATGGGAAAACCCGTGCTGGCCGGTCCACGTCATCCGCAGACCGGGAACAATTGATCGCTGAGGTCAGACGAGTTCGAAAATGGCTTCGATTTCGACAGTTGCGCCAAAGGGCAGGGAGGCTGCGCTCACGGCAGAGCGGGCATGCTTACCCTTTTCCCCCATGGCCTCACCAAGGAAATCGGATGCTCCGTTGATGACCTTCGGCTGATCAGTAAAGTCACCGGTGGAATTGACAAAGCCAACGATCTTGACGAGCCGGGCAACCTTCTCCAGGTCGCCAGTTGCCGCCTTGGCTTGAGCCAGAATGTTAATCGCGCAGAGTTTTGCAGCCGCGACACCATCTTCCAGTGACGCGTCTTCGCCAATTTTACCCTTATGCGCCAGACCATCCGGTCCCATAGGCAGCTGACCGGAGATGAAAAGCTGGTTGCCGGTTTGAACATAAGGCACATAGTTTGCAGCAGGGGCTGCGGCTTTCGGCAGGGTGACGCCAAGTTCTGCAAGGCGGCTTTCAATGGTCTGGGTCATGAAATTCTGTCTCCGAATGGCTTGCGGTCATGAGGCAAGGTCGATCGGTTTCTTGACGTAAAACAAATCCGCCTGCAAGGCCTGAATGCGCCGCGCAGCCGACTCTTGGAAAAATAATTCTACAGGCCCTAATCGGGGTAAAACTTTGCAAAATCCGCTTTTTTTCAGGGAAAGGGTGGCGGGCTGGTGAGAGCAGGAATAATGTTTGTCCAAAGAGATCCGCTGGTCTTCAGCGCTTGTGTTCGGAAGCAAATCGAATGAACAGTTTGAGTATCGCCCTATTGAGTGCCGCCCTTTTGGGAACCGTCCTGCCGACAGGTGCTTGGGCCGGGGCGAGTGGACTGGCACCCCACAGGGCTGTTTACGACATGAATTTGGGAGAAGCCGAGGGCCAGTCTGGAATTTCCGCTCTGTCCGGCCGAATGGTCTACGACTTTTCCGGAAATGCCTGCGACGGATACAGCGTGTCCTTCCGCTTTGTCACAGAGTTTCAAGATGTTTCCGGTGGCTCTCAAGTCACCGATTTGCAGACGACCTCATTTGAGGGCGGCGATGCAAAGTTGTACGAGTTTTTGAGCAAGATCTTCGTCAATCGCAAACTCGTGGAATCCACGAGAGGCACGGCAAAACAATTGTCGAACAACAAAGAGATCGACCTTTCTGAACCGGAAGAACGAACATTCTCAATTGGTTCCAAGGCGTTGTTTCCGACGGAGCACCTCAACAAGGTGATTGAAAGCGCCAAGGTTGGAACACCGTTTTATGCAGCGGATGTCTATGACGGTTCAGAGACCGGTGACAAGGTCTTCTCCACGACGGCTGTAATTGGCGCGCTACGCCAGTCGCCAAAGGATGCAAGTGCCTCTGCGGGGGCACTGCTGGAGCCGCTGACAGGTGTTTCCCACTGGCCAGTGACGATTGCCTATTTCGACCCCGCTGCAAATGAAACTAGCGGGGAGCAAATGCCAATCTACCAGCTGACCTTCCTGCTTTACGAAAACGGTGTAAGCCGTGAGTTGGTGCTGGACTATGGCGACTTCTCAATGACCGGAGAACTAAATGAGCTTGAGTTCTACGAGGCGAGCGACTGCAATAAGTAGCAGTCTTTGTTCGCTAGTCTTTCTTCGGCTTGCGCTTTTTGCGCACACCGTGTGTTAGGCCCAACTCAACGGCTTCGGTTCCAAACTTATCCTTGAGAGCATCCATGGCCCGTTCGGCTTTGCCGCGCCGCTCCGCTTGCTCGTCAACGAGGTCTTGCGGATCGGCTTGCTCGCCGGGGGCAAGATCGTTGACACCGATCCCGAGCAACCGAAAGCGCCGGCCATCTGCTTCCTTTTCCAGCAAGTCGACACCGTTTCTAAAAATCTTGTCGGCCAATTGGGTCGGGTCGGCCAGATGCCGGGCCCGTGTGATCGTCTTGAAGTCCGCCGTTTTTAATTTGAGCGTGATACCCCGCCCGGAAAGGTCAGCCTTTTTTAGTCGGGCAGAGACCTTTTCCGACAAATCCCGCAGGACCGGACGCAACACCTCAAAGTTGGAAATATCTGTGTTGAAGGTGGTTTCGGTGCTGACACTTTTGGCCCCGCGTGACGGTTTCACGATCCGATCATCATCACCTTGGGAAAGGTGGGCGATGTGAAGTCCCATGGAGCCGTAGCGCCGGGCAAGGTCTGTCGGATCCATCTTCTGAAGCTGCCCGATCGTCCGGATCCCGTCCGACTCCAGTTTTTTTTGAAAAACCTTGCCAACACCCCAGATGAGACTGACGGATTGTTTGGCCAGAAAACTCTTGGCTTCCGCCGCACCAATAACGGAAAAACCACGCGGTTTTTCTAGGTCAGAGGCGACCTTGGCGAGGAACTTGTTAGGAGCGAGGCCAACAGACGCTGAAATCCCGATCTCCGATTCAATCTCCCGAATGAGCCGCGCGAGCGTTTCGGCCGGGGTGGCACCGTGCAGGCGCTCGGTTCCGCTCAAATCCAGAAAAGCCTCATCAATCGACAAAGGCTCGACAAGCGGTGTAAGGGCTCGCATGCGTTCGCGAATTTCGCGGCCAATCTTGCTGTATTTCTCCATATTTGGCTTGATGACCACAGCATCTGGACAGGCCTCCATGGCCTTGAACATCGGCATGGCGGAGCGAACGCCGTAAATGCGGGCGATGTAGCAGCAGGTCGACACCACGCCGCGTTGACCACCGCCGACAATCACCGGCTTGTCCTGTAGCTCGGGATTATCGCGTTTTTCGACAGATGCATAAAACGCATCACAATCGATATGGGCAATGGAGAGTTGATCCAGTTCCGGGTGGCTGATGAGCCGTGGGCTACCACATTTTGGGCAACGGGACCGCCCGACCGCTGAGCGTGTCCCACAATCCCGGCACAGCGCTTTGGGCGGGGTTAGGGCCGGGTCAGAGGCTGAGTGCGTTTCGCCCATGGCTGATGCGTCCTGAGCCTAACCGCCCGAACGTGGCAGCGCGTTGATGAAGGATAGGGTGTCAGCCCAATCTCCCGTCAAAAGATCGACATGCGCTTCTTGCGTCATGTTGGAGCGAAATGGCTCGTCGGCAATAAACTGGATCTGGATTGCGGACGGCAGGCTGGCCTGAACAGAGGTGTGGTTTGTAGGGCTGTCATCGATGAAGACGACGGGCTCTTTGCGGCCTGCAAAAAGTGCCGAAACGGCGCCTCCTTTGGGGCCGGAATTCACCAAAACAGGAAACGAGAACCCATAAGACGCCAGAAGCTTTTCGCGAATAGGGCGATTATGCGCACCTGGAAGATTCGTTAGAAAAAGGACATCCCAGTCTTCTGCTAGTGCGTGAAGCGTTTTGTCAGCGCCTTTGACGAGGTCTTGCGCATGGCTTTGTGTATCAAAGAAGTCTTGCAGCAGGCGTTTGACGGCATCTGCTGGTAAAGCGGATTGGGACGCCTTTTCGGCAATATTGTTGGTCAGCTTGTATTCTTGCTTGAGGAGCTTAAAGCCGTTGTCCTCCAAGTAAGTCCTCAAGTGTCGCACCAAATGCAGCACCACTTCGTCAACATCACAGATCACAAGCGGACGAGATGACGGCGGCAGTGCGCTTATTTGATCCAGAATGGCGCGGCTCGCCGCTTGTGGCTCAGGCATCGTTTGGCAAATCCTTGGCGAGCACATGGCGTGCAGCGGCAATCATTGTCGGGCGAATGCCCGCATTTTCGCAAAAGGCCAGGAGAACAGCTTCGTCGGACATGTAGAATTCAAGAACACCGGCAAGAAAACCCGGCTCTGCAGCCGCAGTGCGAATCGCTTTCGGCCCTATCCCGGAGGTTGCCAGAAATCGGCCAACCTGCTCGGGATCACTGGTCATTTGAACAAGTGCCTGCGTTGCAATTTCTTCAGCTTGCTCGGCTGAGATACGATGACCAGTAGAATCAATCATTGCTATTTTTGCCTTTCTGAAAGATTTCCGCGATAAAAGACTGAATAACTTGCAGCGGGGCAGGGGTCCAGTACTCGATAACGGGACTGGGATGTAAGAAAAACGGGGATCGGCATTCAAGCCGTCAAAAGGGCAAGACCATGTCAAAAACCGTGCTGATTGTGGAAGACAATGAGCTGAACATGAAACTCTTTCATGATCTGCTCGAGGCGCACGGTTATTCCACACTTCAAACAAGAACAGGTATAGAAGCCCTGGATCTTGCGCGCCAGCACAAGCCTGACCTTATCCTGATGGACATTCAGTTGCCTGAGGTTTCCGGTCTGGAAGTCACCAAATGGATCAAGGAAGATGAGGACCTGGCCTCAATTCCCGTGATTGCAGTGACTGCATTTGCCATGAAAGGCGATGAGGAGCGGATCCGCCAGGGTGGTTGCGAGGCGTATATCTCAAAACCCATTTCAGTTGCCCGTTTCCTTGAAACAGTACGCTCGTATATTGGCGACGTAGAGGCCTGAAGGCCTGAGTTGTTCTAGGGTTGTAGGACGTAGGTCGAACCCTCACGACCAATTGAAGCGGGGCGTTCCATACTGATTAACCTTACAATTTTACTAAAATCAGTAAAGAGAATGTGCAAAATCCACCGTATGTATTGATTTACTTGAGTAAATGGGTAGGGTGACCTCGTATCAGGGTAATTCCTGATAGTGTTTTGTGCGATGAGAAAAACATCCGGGCATAAAACCGACAGTTTCCCTACGGAGTGCTCAGGTCCGCCGCATCTCCTGGGTCCGTGGGGCAGGCCGGCGCGAAAGCAAGTCGAAGAGTGGCCTCCTCGAATGCTTGCCTTCCGCCGGCCTCCTAATTTCAGCCAATTGTTGTATTTTTTTGTCGTTGCACGTCTTTTAAATAGAGTGCAGTAGGTTCTATAGGTACATTTAATGGAATATTGCGTATATTACTTAGGGTGAGTTTACTTCCATTTAAAGACTTCGCTGCATCCTTAAACCAACCTGGTTCATGAGGGGCTGAGATGTCTTTTTTCACGAAAATGAAAATAACCACGGCGATGTCCGTGGCATGTGTTTGCTTTTTTACTGTAGCAATGATGTTGGTTGGCGGGATCGTTTACACCATCGCCGACAAGCAGGCAGCTGAAACAGCTGTTGCCAAGCAAAACTCCAGCCTGAACATTGCTGCGACCGTTTTCTCCGAGCGCATTGAAGGTGTTACGGTTTCGCGGGACAGCGATGGCAATGTCAAAAGGATTGAGCTGGATGCACTGCCGGGTTTTGCATCTCATGAGATGATCGAAACCATAACCGGTATGACGGGTGAGACAGCAACGGTGTTCGCTTGGGATGCCGAGAGCAAGGATTTTTGGCGCAAGACGACGAATATCATCAAACCGGACGGTTCCCGGGCTGTTGGAACACCTTTGGGGCAGAAGGGGGCAGTGTATCCGGTCATCATGGCGGGCAAGACCTTCAGCGGTCAGGCGACCATTCTTGGCAAAGACTATTTCACAATCTACGAGCCGATCTTTTCCAAGAACAACGAGATCATCGGCATTCTTTATGCGGGTGTAGAAAAAGATGCTGTTCTGGCAAACGTTTGGGAGTTGATGACGTCCTTCCTGTTGCTGGCTATCCCGGTCGTCGCTGTCTTCGTTGGTCTGACTTGGTACATGGTCGGCCGCATCCTGCGCCCGGTGACGGTATTGGCAGAAGCCACGCAAAAGATTGCCAATGAAGAGCTGGATGTCGAAATTCCGTTTGTGGAGCGCTCTGACCAACTTGGGGACCTCGCCCAGTCTGTTCAGACGCTAAAAGAACGGTCGATTGAGCGGGTTCAGTTGGCTCGCACACGCGAAGATGGTGAACGTGCTGAAACAGAGCGCCAAACCGCGATTAAGGGCATGATAGATGGGTTCCGCACCCGGTCCTTGAACCTGCTGTCCTCTGTTGAGCAAACAGCCGGACACCTGGACTCCACCGCACGCGAATTGAGTGCGCTCGCGACTGAAAGCGCAAGCCACGCCAATGAAACGGTACATTCCTCTTCAGAGACATCTGGCAACGTGCAGACAGTGGCCAGCGCTGCAGAAGAGTTGGCAGCATCTATCGGCGAGATCTCCAGTCAGGTTGCCCGGACCACTGAAGTTGTCGGTCGTGCGAGCCTTGAAACGCGCAACACCAACGAAAAAGTGGAAGGCCTGGCTGCCTCTGCTGCAAAAATTGGTGAAGTGGTGACGCTCATTCAGGCGATTGCTGAACAAACCAACCTGCTGGCCCTGAACGCGACCATCGAAGCGGCTCGTGCCGGCGAAGCCGGAAAAGGTTTTGCAGTCGTGGCGGCCGAGGTGAAGGATCTGGCAACCCAGACCTCCAAGGCAACAGAGGAAATCGGCTCTCAGATTTCTGCCATTCAGGATGCGACTCGCGAATCCGTTCAGGCGATTGCGCAGATCACCAGCATTATGGAAGAGGTCGACAGCTACACCTCAACTATTGCCGCAGCTGTTGAGGAGCAGGGCAGCGCAACGGCTGAAATCTCGCACAGTGTACAGCGGGCTTCTGTTGGCACACAGGCCGTGTCTGAGAACATGGCGAACCTCTCCAACTCCGTTCAGGCAACCTCCGGCACGTCTGAACAGGTGTTGAGTGCCTCTGGCGATCTTTGGGAAAAGACCGAGGCCCTCAAGGAAGAGGTCGAGACCTTCTTGACCAATGTGGTAGCCGCTTAAGCGGCAAGCCTTTCATAGCAAAAGAAAAACCCCGCTGGAAACCAGCGGGGTTTTTTGTATCAGGAAGCTGAAAAGACCTTACTTGATCTTTGCTTCCTTGAATTCAACGTGCTTCTTGGCAACCGGATCATACTTACGCTTGACCATCTTTTCGGTCATTGTGCGGGAGTTCTTCTTGGTGACATAGAAGAAGCCGGTATCAGCTGTCGAAACAAGCTTGATCTTGATTGTAGTCGCCTTGGCCATGGCCTTGCTTTCCTGTGTTCTTATTAGGGGCAAACGGTTCAGGTGGCCAGGAGACGCTGGCGATCAATCTGCCCGTTATATGAAATCAGCGCGCAAAGTACTCAACAAGCGCTCAAAGTCAAGCATTGCCTTTTGTACTGCACATTCCGCGGGAAAACGATCAGTATTTGTCCCCCGAAGATCCTCTTAAAGAAGGTCTCTTACAAAATCGCCTTGCCGAAAGGAATAGAACGGCACATCCGTCTCCGGCGCCAGTTCTGGGTCGGTTTCCAGCCGGTTCTCAAGATCGGTGAGAATCGTTTGAGTGATCATCGGCAGTTCTTTTTGCCGAGCTTCTTCAAGCGTCAGCCACGCACAGTCTTCCAGTTCTCCAGAAGGACCACGCCCGTCGGCAAGCTTTTCTGCAATGGCATCCGACCAGACGGCGAAGAAACGGGCATCAAAACGCCGGGGGCGCTTTGGCGGTGTGATGGCCCGCGCAATGAACCGAAGGGGTGTCAGATCAAGGGCAATGCCGCGATCCACGAAAGCATCGAACCCGGCCCCAAGACGTTTCGGGCAATCCAGTTCTTTGGAGCCAACAAAAACACCTGCCTCTTCGTAGGTCTCTCGGATGGCAGCCAGTGCAAAACCTCTGATACGTCCGTCTGATTTAGGGGCTTTGAGCTCCTTACGCAGCTTTTCTTCGACCACCGGATGGTAGCCTTGCTGGGCGCGAACACGGGAATCAGTTGCATCAACGCGGCCACCGGGAAAGACGAACTTTCCCGGCATGAACGTGTGACGCATGTGGCGACGCCCCATCAACACACGCACATCCGCGCCCGATCGGTCGAGGATCAGCAGCGTGGCCGCGTCCTTTGGGCGAATATAAGGGTGGTTTCCGGCTTGTTCGTCTCGGGCCAGTCTCTCGGCCAGGCTTGTTGTCATTTAATGCTCGCGGCTGGATCAGGTTCTGGAAGGTCATCCCCAGCATCAGGATCAAAGCCGTGCATGTAAAGGGCCCATTGCAAACCGATCAGCGCCCCTTTGACCGGGCGCATGAGCGCAAAAGACAAAATGAGTGTCAGCGGTATCCAAAGCGCCATGTGAATCCACAGCGCAGGCCGGTAGATCATCTCAACAGCAAGAAGGGCCGGGATGATAATGTGGCCGACGATTGTGATCGTGAAATAGGGTGGGGCGTCGTCTGCGCGTTGGTGATGCAATTCCTCACCACAATGCTCGCAAGCGGTTTGCGTGCCCAAAAAGCCGTCAAACAGGCGCCCCTCGCCGCAGGCAGGACATTTCCCGCGCATGCCACGAAGAATGGAACGCCAGACCGGCCGTGCCGGTTTGCCAGAAAGAGCGTGATCGTCTTCGGGCGCATCGGATATCAAATCCGTCCTGTATTCGATGCTCACCGTTTTCTCCCACGTTTCGGTTTGGCCGCGCGTTTGGACTTGCCGTCCGTCTTGCGAGCCGATGGTTTCCTTTTTGTTGATCGCCGGGATGGCTTTCCGGTGCGACGGCCTTCACTAACCATCTCGAACCGCAAGGATCCGGCAAAGGGCGCAGCTTCCGCCAGCCGAACCTCAACACGGTCGCCAAGTTGGAAGGTTTCACCGCTCTTGTCACCAATGAGGGCGTGCGACCCTTCGTCATAGCGGTAGTAATCGACGCCAAGTGTGCTGGCTGGGATAAAGCCGTCAGCGCCACTTTCATCAAGTTGCACAAACATCCCGGACTTTACCACGCCCGCGATTCTGGCTTTGAATTCAGCGCCAACTTGGTCTGACAGCCAAAGCGCGATCAGGCGATCCACGGTTTCGCGCTCCGCCAACATGGCGCGTCGTTCTGCCGCGGAAATATCGGCGGCAATCACCTCAAGCTTCGCCTCAATGCCATCCGGCAGGCCGTCATCTCCAAGTCCAAGTGCGCGCACAAGGCTGCGATGGACGATCAAATCGGCATAGCGGCGAATAGGGGAGGTGAAATGGGCATAGCGGCGAAGATTGAGCCCAAAATGACCAATATTATGCGGATTGTATTCCGCCTGCGCCTGACTGCGCAGAATCACTTCATTGACCAGATGAGCCTGCGGTGTGTCCTTCACCTTGTCCAGAATGCCGTTAAACACGGACGGTCTGAGGCCGCCGGAAGACGGCAGCTTCATGTTGATCGCAGAAAGGAACTCTTTCAGCGACTCCAGCTTTTCCGGCGTAGAGGCATCATGGATCCGGAAGAGCAGGGGAGACTTTTTCTTCTCCAGTGTTTCGGCTGCCGCAACGTTGGCCTGGATCATGAACTCTTCGATGAGCTTGTGCGCGTCCAGCCGATCCGGCACATAAACATGATCAACACGGCCGTCCGCCGTCAGCTTGATCTTGCGTTCAGGCAAGTCCAGTTCCAGCGGCTCGCGGGCATCGCGTCCGCGCTTCAGGCAGGCGTAAGCCTCCCAGAGAGGCTTCAGGACGCCGTCCAGCAACGTTTCCGTTGTCTCATCCAGCACGCCCTCTATCGCTTTTTGTGCCTGAATGTAGGACATCTTGGCTGCCGAGCGCATCAGCACCCGGTGGAAGCTGTGGTTTATCTTGCGACCAGATTTGTCGAACACCATCCGGACGGCCATCGCCGGGCGTTCTTCTTTCTCGCGCAAGGAGCAAAGGTCGTTGGAAATGCGCTCTGGCAGCATCGGAATGACCCGATCGGGAAAATAAACCGAATTGCCGCGTTTCAAAGCTTCCTTGTCGAGCGCCGAGCCGGGGCGGATGTAATGGGCAACATCGGCAATGGCAACGTAAACCACATGACCGCCCTCATTGTCCGGATCCTCGTCAGGTTCCGCATAGACCGCATCATCATGGTCCTTGGCATCGGGCGGATCGATTGTGACCAACGGGATCTTGCGCCAGTCATCGCGTTTCCCAAGCGTTTCAATCGGCTTTTGACGTTCTGCTTCTGCTTCCACGCTGTCCGGAAAAACATGGGGAATGCCATGCTGATAAAGTGCGATCTCCGAGACAGCCTTTTCGCTGTTCATGGAGCCAAAACGCTCCACGATGGATGCGCGCGGATGGCCGTAGCGCCCAGAGCGAGTCACCTGAACACTGACAAGGTCGCCGTCTTCAGCCCCTTTCAGGTCCGTGGTATCGACATCCAGCTCCCGCTGCTTGCGCTCAATCGGCTCAAGATAGGGCGGCATGCCTTTTTCTCGCATCCGGAAGATCCCGAGAATGGCATCCTGCCGTTTCTCCAGAACCTTAATTACGCGCGCTGTATGGCTTGCTTCCGGGCCGCTTTCACCTTCTCCAAGACGGATCAAGGCCCGGTCATTTAGTCCCGGTTGGGGGCCTTTGCCTCTTCCGGTGAGAACTAGAATGCGAGGCGGAGCACCAGCTTCCTCATCCCAGTCAACCGGTTCGCCTAATAGTTCGCCATTCTCGTCGCGCGCAACGAGATTGACCACAAACACGGGCGGCAAATCTCCCGGACGGATCAAACGCTTCTCACGCTTTTCCAGCAAACCTTCAGCTGCAAGGTCCTTGAGCATCTTTTTCAGATGAATGCGTGCCCCGCCGATAATGCCGAAATGACGCGCGATTTCGCGTTTGCCAGCTCGTCCGGGATGATCTGCCACAAAGGCAAGAATATCCTCGCGGGAGGGCATTTCACCCGGAACCTTGGCATGCGCCCGTTTGGAATGCTTGCGCGGGTTGATCCGTTTGGCACTCAAGACGCGCCGTCCCAGGGAACGTCATCAGACGACGTGTCTACCTCGGCCTTGGCTTTGGAAGCCGTCTTCTTGGCAGCTGTCTTTTTTGCTGCTGGCTTTTTGGCCGCCGTTTTTTTCTCACCAGCCTTGGCTGTTGACTTCTTCGCGGTGGTTTTCTTTGCCGCTGCTTTTTTCTTGGTTCCGCCTTTGGCCGCCTTGGCTGCGATCAGTTCAACCGCCTGTTCCATAGTGACGGCTTGCGGGTCGGTGTCTTTTGGCAGGGTCGCGTTGACCTTGCCATGTTTGACGTAAGGCCCGTAGCGCCCGTCATACACGTTCACTGCACCGCCTTCTTCCGGGTGTTCACCCAGTTCTTTCAAAGGTGTTGCCGCTGCCCGGCCACGTCCACCGCCCTTGGCGCGTTTTTCAGCCAGTGCGTCCACTGCGCGGTTGATGCCAACAGAAAACACTTCATCCGGGGAGGAGAGGTTTGCATAGGTTCCTTCGTGCAGCACAAACGGGCCATAACGGCCAATGCCTGCAGAAATCATCTTACCGTCTTCCGGGTGTGGACCGACTTCGCGGGGCAGTGAGAGAAGCTGCAGAGCTTTGTCCAAATCCATGTCGGCTGCCGACCAGCCCTTCGGCAAAGACGACCGCTTCGGCTTGGCTTCTTCGCCAAGCTGCACATAAGGGCCAAACCGGCCCGTGCGCAGGGAAACATCCAGCCCGGTTTCCGGGTCTTGGCCCAGCACCTTTGGTCCGTCCGCAGCGCCGTCGTCTTCTCCGTCGCCGCTCTTTGCAAGCTGGCGGGTGTAACTGCATTCCGGATAGTTGGAGCAGCCTATGAAGGCGCCAAACCGGCTGACTTTCAATGACAGCTGACCCGTGTCACAGGTCGGACATTTGCGCGGATCAGAGCCATCTTCTTTCGCCGGGAAGATATGCGGCCCGAGCAATTCGTTGAGGTTGTCGATGACCTCAGAGACGCGCAGGTCCTTGGTCTCGTCGACAGTCGCCGAAAAGGCATTCCAGAAATCGCGCAACACGTCGAGCCATGACAGCTCTCCGGCGGAAATCTTGTCGAGCTGTTCTTCAAGGCTCGCGGTGAAGTCGAACTCCACATAGCGGTTGAAAAAGCTTTCCAGGAACGCGGTAACAATCCGGCCCTTATCCTGCGGGACCAGCTGTTTCTTTTCCAGTTCCACATAGTCCCGGTCGCGAAGGGTCTGCAGCGTGGAGGCATAGGTGGACGGACGGCCAATCCCAAGCTCTTCCATCTTCTTCACAAGGCTCGCCTCGGTGTAACGCGGCGGCGGGGTCGTGAAGTGCTGGGAAGCTTCGACGGACTGTTTCTTGTCTTCCAAAACCGTCAGGCTGAGGTTTGCACCTTGATCAACGGCGGGCAGGCGGTTTGAACCTTCCTCATCGTCATCATCGCGCCCTTCCTGATAAAGCGCGAAAAAGCCGTCAAATCGAACCACAGAGCCGGTTGCGCGCAGCTGCGCAGCCTTGCCGCTGCCCTTGGCCGAGATTTCAATGGTCGTGCGTTCCAGAACTGCCGATTCCATCTGGCTGGCCATGGTTCGCTTCCAGATCAACTCGTAGAGCTTCGCCTGATCCGGGTCGAGAAAGCGGGCAACATCCTTCGGACGACGGGATAGATCGGTTGGGCGCACGGCTTCGTGCGCCTCTTGAGCGTTCTTGGCCTTTGAGGCGTAAAAGCGCGGCTTTTCAGGGACATAGTTGTCACCAAAGTCCTGTGCGATCACCTTGCGAGCAGACGAGATCGCTTCTGGCGCGATCTGAACGCCGTCCGTACGCATGTAGGTGATAAGACCAGAGGTCTCACCGCCAATGGAAATGCCCTCATAAAGCTTCTGTGCCACCTGCATGGTGCGCGAGGCGGCAAATCCGAGCTTTCGAGAGGCTTCCTGCTGCAGCGTCGATGTTGTGAACGGCGCTGCCGGGTTGCGCTTGGCAGGCTTGGACGTAACGCTGTCGACCAGATAGCTGGCACTGTCCAGCATGGTCTTGATTTCCGTGGCTTCTGCTTCCGTTTTGATGTCCAAGCGCCCGATCTTGCGACCGTCATATCCGGTCAGTCCGGCTTGAAACACGCCGCCCGCCGGTGTCTTCATGCCAGCAAAGATCGACCAGTATTCCTGTGGCTGGAAAACCTCGATCTCCATTTCCCGGTCGCAGATGAGACGCAGGGCAACAGACTGCACGCGGCCAGCTGACCGGGCACCCGGCAGTTTGCGCCACAAGACAGGAGACAATGTAAAGCCGACCAGATAATCCAGCGCGCGGCGCGCCAGATAGGCGTCGACAAGTGGCGTGTCCAGCTCGCGCGGGTTGTCCATTGCTTCCAGAATGGATTTCTTGGTGATCGCGTTGAAAACCACGCGCTCAATCTTCTTGTCTTTCAGAACCCGCTTTTTCTGCAGGACTTCCAGAACGTGCCACGAAATCGCTTCCCCTTCGCGGTCGGGGTCAGTCGCGAGGATCAGTTTGTCGGCATCTTTCACCGCATCTGCGATTTCCTTCAGCCGCTTTTGGGATTTGGAATCGACCTGCCAGCTCATGGCAAAGTTCTCGTCCGGCTTGACCGAGCCATCCTTGGGAGGCAGGTCGCGCACGTGTCCATAGGACGCCAGGACGTGATAGTCAGAGCCAAGATACTTGTTGATCGTCTTCGCCTTTGCCGGCGATTCCACAATGACGATGTTCATTCTTACCCAAAATACGATTGCCGGAGACAGGTCATCCGGGAGGAAACACAAAGCATGAGTGCCCGACGATCCGGGATCATGAGCCGCCTGTCAAATGGACCTTTGAAACCGCCGGGTCAAGTCAGGCAGGCCAAGAGGCCGTCAATTCCGGCCATTTCTACTGTTGATTATCTCGCAAGGTAAAGTATGTGCGGGGCTTTTTTGAAACTTGGAGCTTCGCTACAGCGCACCTCACTTTTGCGGCAAATGGCGATTAAGTTGGTGCGAACACCGTGGATAAGTCACGTCTTTGCCGACAAGCCAACTCAATAAAGCAGTGAAATCGTGTTTCCCCGGTGCCGTTCCAGCCGTCCGGCGAGTTGCAGTTCCAGCAGGATGACATTGACACTGCGTGCTGGCACGCAAAGAAACCGAATGAGCTCATCCACATCCGTTGGTGTTGGCCCAAGGGCAGAGAGAACCGCGCTGCGCAAACTGTCGTCCGGCTCCTGATAGGGAGCGTCTGTTGAAGCTGGGTCTTCGTCGATGGTCTGCGTAAAGGGCAGGTCAGGCTCAAGGCGTCCGGCAAGGCTTTCCAGAATATCATCGGCAGACGTGACCAGTGTCGCACCTTGGCGGATCAGCTGGTTTGCGCCCTCAGACCGAGGATCAAGTGGTGAGCCGGGGACGGCAAAAATCTCGCGGTTTTGCTCAAGCGCGAAGCGGGCGGTATGAAGCGAGCCGGATTTTTTGGCCGCTTCAATCACTACCACGCCAAGAGACAGGCCAGAAATGATCCTGTTGCGACGGGGAAAATCGCGGCCACGCGGTTTCCAGCCAAGCGGCATCTCGGTTATGGCATTGCCGCCGCGCTCCAGCAGGCTTGAGAGCAGCCCGGCATGGTCCGGTGGATAGAGAATATCGATCCCCCCGGCAAAGACCGCAACGGTGCCAGACGAAAGCGCAGCTTCATGCGCAGCCGCATCAATTCCGCGGGCGAGGCCCGAGGCAATGGCAAAGCCGTGCGTCCCGAGATCAGTGGCAATTTGCCCAGCCAGTTTTCGCCCAGAGAGGGATGCATTGCGCGCGCCCACCATGCCAATCATTTTCGGGCCAGCCAGTGTTCGACCCCCGAGAACCGAAATGAGGGGCGGCGGGCCGTCAATATGTTTCAGATGCGGTGGATAGTCCGGCTCACCAAGGGCGACCAGCCGCGCGCCAAAACGGCTGTGTGCTTCAAGCTCTGCTTCTGCATCGTGAAGCGGCGAAACACGAAGTGTGCGTTTTCCGCCGCGCGCGGACATTTCAGGCAAGGCAGCGAGCGCCGCATCTGCAGACCCGAAATGATTGATTAGATCACGGAAAGTATGCGGCCCGACATTTTCGGAGCGTATTAAACGCAGCCATGCAAGGCGCTGGGCCTCTGAGAGGCAAGGTGTTTTATGCGGCTTGAGCGCGCTCACGCGCCCTCGTTTTCTGCAGGGTCTGGCTCAGGGGCGGGTTTGGATTTTTGCCCGATCCTGCTTTCTTCGCCACGCAGCAATCGGCCAATGTTCTCGTGATGCTTCACCCAGAGCAACAGGGACAGAAGGGCAAACATCTCCGCGATTTGAACCTGCCCGAAGGCAACGTAAAGCAGCACTGGCGTCAACAAGCTGGCGGTAAGGGCAGAGAGAGAAGAGTAGCGGAACACAAAGGCCACCCCGATCCAGATCGCCGCACACGCCAAAAACGCAGGCCAGTAAATCCCGAGCAAGATTCCAAGATAGGTGGCAACGCCCTTGCCGCCCTTGAATTTCAGCCAGACCGGAAACAAATGGCCCAAAAATGCACCAAGCCCTGCAATCAGCGCCATTTCCAACCCATAAAAATGACTGACAATCAGAACCGCAACCGTGCCTTTCAGACCGTCACCAAGCAGCGTTGCCAGCGCCAGCTTCTTGCTGCCTGTCCGTAGAACGTTGGTGGTGCCGATATTGCCCGAGCCAATCTTGCGAATATCGCCTTTGCCGGCCATGCGCGTGAACACAAGACCAAAGGGAATGGAGCCAAACAGATATCCAAAGGCGAGGGCAGCAAGATAGTAAGGCCAGGCAAATTCCCAGCTGATCGGATCAGGCATGTTCTGTCAGTATCTCCCCGCCGCGCGCATGGGCTGCGCGCATGATCATTTCTTTTTTGTCACTATAAGGCCTTGCCGCCCCGCTTTCCATGGGGAGATGCACCCCCAAATTTCACGAAAGAGTTTCATCGTGGTTCAGGCCAAGCGCTCTACAAGTCGGGAGGACATGACAGTTTTTCGCCCATTCGGTCCCGGCCTTGAGCCGTGACCTTTTTAGAGAATGAGCGATGTCAAACACCTCTCCCAGTAGGAGAGGAGGTAAAAAACCTCAGGTGTTGCTGCAGCCATTAACCCAAAAGAGGCCCCGGATCAGGTCCAGGGCGGCGCTACTGCTAGAGAGTCTGCTTGGCCAGTTATCCGTGTTCAAACACCACTTTGCCACCAACAACCGTTCTGAGGACGCGACCGGAGAAGCGGGCGTCTTCGAAGGGGGAGTTTTTGGAGCGGGACTTGATGGTAGATTTTTCCAAAACCCAAGGCTTGTCCGGATCAAAGACAACGATATCTGCCGGTGCGCCTTGTGTCAGACGGCCTACGTCCAGCCCAAGCCGATCCGCCGGATTGACCGTCATCGCAGCCAGCAGGGTGACGAGGTCGATCTGTTCGGAGTGATAGAGGCGGAGGGCGGCGGCCAGCATGGTTTCGAGGCCAATCGCCCCGTCTTCTGCTTCTGCCCAAGGGTGGCGTTTGGTTTCCACGTCCTGCGGGTCGTGATTGGAGACGATAATATCGATCGTGCCATCTGCCAAAGCAGCGATCATGGCCTGACGATCATCTTCATCGCGCAAGGGCGGCGACATCTTGAAGAAGGTGCGATAGGCGCCGATATCGTTTTCATTGTGGGTCAGGTGGTTGATCGAGACCCCAGCGGTGATGTTCAGACCGCGTTTCTTGCCAGCTCTAATGACGTCTGCGCTGTCAGACGTTGAAATCAGGTTGGCGTGGTATTTCGATTTCGACATGCCAACGAGGCGCAAATCGCGCTCCAGCATGATGATTTCCGCTTCGCGCGGCACACCGGACAGGCCCTTCCAGCTGGCATTCAAACCGGCATTCATGACGCCGCCTGCCAGATCCGGGTCTTCCGTGTGGTGGATCACTAGCGCATCAAAATCGCGGGCATAGGTCATCATCCGGCGCATGACCTGCGCGTTTTTGACGGACTTGTGCCCATTAGTGAAGGCAACCGCACCGGCTTCTTTTAAGAGGCCTATTTCGGTCATCTCTGTGCCTTGCAGACCTTTGGTCAGAGCGGCAAGAGGATGAACGTTGATGGCTGCCGTGTCGCGGGCGCGGCGCAAGATGAAGTCGACCAGCGCCGGGTCGTCAATCACCGGGTCCGTTTCCGGCATGGTGCAAATGGTCGTGACACCACCGGCCGCAGCGGCATCTGATGCGCTTGCCAGTGTTTCGCGGTGTTCTGCGCCCGGTTCTCCGACCGAGACGCACATGTCGATCAGACCGGGGGCGGCGATAGCGCCTGCACAGTCGATGATGTCGGCGCCATAAGGCGCACCCTGATTGGCTGCTTCCGGTCCCGCTGCCAAAATGGTGCCGTCCGCAACGATGACGGAACCCGGCGCATCCAGCTTGCGGGCAGGGTCAATCACCCTGGCATTGGAAAGAACCAGAGGTTTTGGTGTGTCGTGAACCAATTGCGTTTCCTCTAGTTTTGCGGCAGGTGGGCAGCGAGTGCTTCCAGAACGGCCATGCGCACCGCGACACCCATTTCCACTTGCTCGCGGATCAGGCTTTGAGGGCCATCGGCAATCGCCGGGTCGATTTCCACGCCTCGGTTCATGGGACCAGGGTGCATGACCAGCGCATCTTCATTGGCGTAGGAGAGCTTTTCTGCATCCAGTCCGTAGTAGCGGTAGTATTCGCGCACGGATGGAATGAAGGCCCCGTTCATGCGCTCACGTTGCAGGCGCAGCATCATGACGATGTCGCAGCCATTCAGCCCTTCGCGCATGTCCTGAAACACTTCGACACCCATGTTCTGGATGCCGCCGGGAAGCAGCGTGGAAGGGGCAATCACCCGGACCCTTGCGCCGAGAGCGTTCAGGAGAATGATGTTGGAGCGCGCAACGCGCGAATGAGCAATGTCACCACAAATCGCGACGGTCAATCGGGCAATCTTGCCCTTGTGACGCCGGATCGTCAGTGCATCCAGCAGGGCCTGCGTCGGGTGTTCATGCGGCCCGTCGCCAGCATTGACCACCGAGCAGCCAATCTTGCGGGCGAGCAGATGAACCGCACCAGCCGCATGGTGGCGCACCACCAGCAGATCGGGATGCATGGCATTGAGTGTCGCCGCGGTGTCGATCAGGGTCTCGCCCTTTTTGACCGACGATTGGGACACCGCCATGTTCATCACGTCCGCACCTAGGCGCTTTCCTGCGATTTCGAACGAGGACTGGGTCCGCGTCGAAGCCTCGAAGAACAGGTTGATTTGGGTGCGTCCACTCAAGACGGTCTTCCGCTTTTCAACCTGACGGCTCACCTCTACGGCTTCATCCGCCCGGTCCAGAAGGCCCAGAATTTCGTGGGGTTGAAGCCCTTCGATCCCAAGCAGATGGCGATGGGGGAAGGGAATATCTCGATGGGAATGTGTCGCGCTCATCGAAGCCAAGGCTATAGGTGGAGTCGGCGTTTGGCACAAGCGGTGTCTCGGCTTTCCCCCGTTCTTAGTAAAAATTTCCCGTTCAGCTTGGCGAACCTCCAAGCAGATAAACGGCAAGTGGAAGCGTTATAACAGCGACAACTGTTTGAAGAGTCAGGATTTCCGCCATCAATTTTGCGTCTCCGCCCATCTGTCGAGCCATGAGGTAGGAGTTGCTTGCAGCAGGCACGGCGAGCGAAATGATAACAGCTGTGAGTGCCGGTCCGGTCACGCCGAAAACCCAGGCAAATCCGGCGCCCATCAATGGCATCAGGATCAACCGGATCAGGGTACCACTGGTCAAAGCTGGACCGGGACGGCGCAAGGCCGCCAAATCAAGTCCGGCCCCAACGCACAAGATGCCAACCGGCAGAGCAGCGCTGGCGAACAGTCCGAGCGTATCATTCAATATGGCAGGGATTGGTAGCCCGACGACATTCACAAAAAGCCCGAGCGCAATTGACATGATGAAGGTGTTTGACGCCAGATCTTTCAGGGTTTTCCTGAGTGTTGGCGGCTTGGCGTTGGCATAGCGGGAGAGAACCAGAACGCACATGACGTTCAGGATCGGGATCATCACAGCCATGGCAACGGCGATCAGGGCAACCCCGACTGGACCGATCAGGCTTTCTCCGAGTGCAAGCGCCACGAACGCGTTCCAGCGCACAGAGCCCTGAAAGATGGACGTGTAGCGGGGACCGTTGATGGCCCAGACCTTCTCAAACATCGGGCGCAAGGCCAAAATTAGCGCGCCCATGGCAAAAATGGAGGCCAAAAGCGCAGCCGACATTTCCAGTGCTGGCAATGTCGAGAAGTCAATGACGGCGGATTTTAGAAACAGCACTGAGGGAAACAACACATACCACGCGAGCCGCTCGATCCCGCGCCATTGATCACCGCTGATCAGTCCAACGCGCGCCAGAAGGTGGCCGGAAGCAATAACCAGAATGACCGGCAAAAGGGCGTTGAGCGTCGTAAGCATTGAAAACCTGTGATGTGGAACGCCGAAGGTCAACGAAGCCTTGGGACAAGAGCAAAAATCGTCCGGAGGCGGAAGCTGAAAGGCAGGAAGCGCTTCTTTAATGGCAGGGAATTGGTGGTCCGGAAAGGCAAAAATGAAAACGAATAGGTAATTCTGATTAATACCATAGACCGAAATGAGATGGGTCCGGGCACGAGTCTCTTTAAAATTTCACTACGTCAACTGCTCTTTCGTGAGGAGTTGAAGGGGAGATTGTGAAGGACGAGCCATGTACTATTTGAAACATCTACAAACCGCTGCTGCGGTTACAGCCGTCGCCCTTGGGGCGGTGGTGTTCTCTGCCCCGTCATTTGCAGAGGGTGATGCTGCAAATGGCGAGAATATTTTTCGCAAATGCCGCGCCTGCCACCAAATTGGCGAAGGCGCCCGCAATGGCGTTGGGCCTAACCTAACCGGTGTTGTCGGTCGGGCCATGGGAAGCTTCGAAGGTTACAAGTATGCCAACGGCCTGAAGGCTGCCAACGAAGCTGGCGGTGTCTGGGATGAAGAGATGATTGTCGAATGGTTGGCGAGCCCGAAGGACTACATTCGCTCTTTCACTGGCAACGACAAAGCCCGCACGAAGATGACCTTCCGCTTGAAGAAAGAGCAGGATCGCCGTGATGTGGCTGCTTATCTGGCAACCTTTTCCAAGGACGACGAAGCCAGCATGCCAGCCACTGAAGAGCGCATGACGCATGGCGATGCTCCAGCTGGTGACATAGCAGACGGAACAGAGGCGAAAGTTGACCTTTCCGGCTATGAGCGCGTGAAGCAGAAACTCGTCATGCCGCCATTCGCGCCCAAGCATGAGCAGGTCGCAACGGGCAAGCCGAAGGTTGTGGAAATTGATTTCACCATCGAGGAAAAGAAGATCCAGATCGATCCGGATGGAACGGAAATCGTTGCACTCACATTTAACGGCTCTGTCCCCGGTCCGATGATCGTTGTGCATGAAGGCGACTATGTCGAACTGACACTGAAGAACCCTGAAACCAACTTGATGGAGCACAACATCGATCTGCACGCCGCCACAGGTGCGCTGGGCGGAGCGGGCATCACAACGTTACTTCCGGGTGAGGAGGCATTGTTGCGCTTCAAGGCAACCAAGCCGGGCGTCTTCATCTATCACTGTGCACCCGAAGGCTCCATGACCCCCTACCATGTTACCCATGGCATGAACGGCATCATCATGGTTTTGCCTCGCGAGGGCCTCAAGGACGAGAAAGGCAACTCGCTCTCTTACGACAAGCTCTACTACATCACCGAGCAAGAGTACTACGTGCCGCGTGACGAAAATGGGAACTTCAAGTCCTACAATTTCGCCGGCGAAGATTTCGCAGAGTGGGTTGATGTGATGCGCGGTCTGATCCCAAGCCATATCGTCTTCAATGGGGCCGTCGGATCACTTGTTGGCGATAACGCGCTGAAGGCCAGTGTCGGAGAAACCGTGTTGTTTGTGCATTCTCAGGCCAACCGTGACACCCGTCCGCATCTGATCGGTGGGCATGGGGACTACGTTTGGGAGGAAGGTAGCTTCAACAACCCTCCAATGAAGGATCTGGAAACTTGGTTTATTCGCGGCGGCTCTGCAGGCGCAGCGCTCTACAAGTTCCTTCAGCCAGGTGTTTATGTCTACCTGAACCACAATCTGATCGAGGCAGTTGAACTTGGCGCTGCCGCTCATGTGGTGGTTGACGGGAAATGGGATAACTCTCTGATGGAACAGGTCTATCATGGGCCCGTCCGCAACTAAATCGTTGTTGCTCCGCGTGGCTCTCCTTCTCCTCCTTGGGGGAGCCTCCGGTAATGCAGCCGGTCCCATGATAACTGGCCTGATGGCGGCGCAATCGCCGCCATCAGGTTTCGTTTCCGTCGACGTTGGAGGGGACGCTCCACTTTTGGTACAAAAGCAGCAAGTCACGACATCCGACTGGCTGGCATGCGTCGCAGATCAGGCTTGCCCGCAGGTTCCTGTGAAGTCGAAGGCTGATGAGCCAATGTTCGGGATCAACCTTCTGGATGTTCATGCTTATATCAGGTGGAAAGGCAAGCGGGACCGAATTTCCTATCGTTTGCCGACCCACGAAGAATGGATGTTGCTGGCTGCGGAACAAGTGCCGCAAGCCGATGAGGTGTTGTTTGATGCCCCCGAACTCAGTTGGGCTTCAAATTTCCGGATGAGTGATCCAAACCCGGTAGTTGAAGAACCGAACCAGTTCGGGATTGAACAGCTGCGCGACACAACTTGGGAATGGACAGCCTCCTGCTCGGAAGCCGGGGAGACGCGCAGCGGGAACTGCGAAAGCCTTCGCATTGCCATGGGGAACCACAAGGCGCTTCTGTCGGTTTTGGTGCGCGATACGGCCAAGGCTGGATGTGGAGGGGGTACGCCCCCGGCACGCGTCGGGTTTCGTCTTGTCGCAGATGGTTAGGTACCTGATGCGTGGGTGTCAGCTAAACATTCAGCTGGCGCTCATGTGCCCCAGTCTGTCCAGAAAGCCTTGAAGAATAAAGGCTGCGGCCATCTTGTCGACGACCTCGGCGCGTTTTGCGCGGCTGGAATCAGCTTCGAGAAGCGTACGTGTCACTGCCGCGGTCGACAGGCGTTCATCCCAATAGGTGATCGGAAGCTCGGTTTTCTGAGACAAGTTCCGGCAAAAGGCGCGGGTTGCCTGCGCGCGCGGGCCTTCGGAGCCGTCCATATTAAGTGGCAACCCTAGAACCAAGCCACCGACTTCCTGCTTAGCGCAAATATCGAGCAACTTTTCCGCATCCTGCGTGAACTTCTTGCGTCGGATTGTTTCCATCGGCGTGGCAATCCCACGACCAAGATCGGAAAGGGCAAGGCCAATTGTCTTTGTTCCCAAATCCAGCCCGATCAAACGGCTGTTTGGGGGAAGGGCGGACAGGAAGTCGTCCAGAGAAAGTGCAGGATCTGATGCCATGATCGGCCTTTAGCAGGAAGGGAGCGGAAACGCCATAAAGGATGAACAGAAAACAACACTGCAGCGTAGATGTTGTGTGCCGGTGTGGTTCGGCTATCTTGCAACTGATTTGTTTTGTGGAGGAATTTAAATGAAGCTGACTTGGTATGGCCATTCTGCATTCAAGGTCGAAATTGCAGACGCATCGATCCTGATTGATCCGTTTTTGAGCGGAAACCCGTCCTTTCCGAATGACCTCAGCGTTGACCAGGTTGCCGAGGGTGTCACACATGTTCTGCTGACCCATGGCCATGATGACCATGTTGGCGACAGCATTGAGATCCTGAAGAAAACCGGCGCACAGCTGACCGCCAATTTTGAGATCTGCATGTGGGCCGGGGCCAAGGGCATCGAAAACATCAACCCTATGGGAGCAGGTGGCTGTGTGGATGTCGGGCCGTTCAAGGTCGCACTGACAACTGCGCATCATACATCTTCGACGATTCCGGAAAGCGGCGAGCCGGTTTATCTCGGAAATCCAAACGGCATCATCGTGGAAGCACAGGGTGAGCCGACGCTTTATCACATGGGCGACACGGATATCTTTTCAGACATGTCCCTGATCCACGAACTCTACGCGCCGAAGGTTGGCATAGTGCCGATTGGCGACCGCTTCACCATGGGGGCAAAGGCGGCTGCATTGGCCTGTCGGCGGTTCTTTCAGTTCGACACGATCGTGCCATGCCACTTTGGAACGTTTCCGATCCTTGACCAGGATGCGAACGGCTTTGCCTCAGCGCTGGGAACTGAGAGCGGCAAGGTCAGGGAAATGACGCCAGGCGGAGATCTGTCGGTTTAGGGACTTGGAATAAGTATTTGTAAAAACGAAAAAATCCCGCGAGATTTGCATCTCGCGGGAAAGTGGGTAGAGGCTGCTTGGGGAGGTTGATCAGCGAATGATCGGTTCTTTCAGGTCTTCCGGTTTCACGTCCTTGATGATTTCCCAATTGAGGGTCGCATTGGTGATGTGTTCTTGCGGGTTTTGGTCAAACCGCTCCTGAACCTTTAGCGAGTTGTTCAAGTAGAGCTTGCCGTCGATGATTTGCCAAGCTTCAGCGACCACTGGCACCTTGAAGCCCTTGCCTGCGCCAAAGGCGCAGAAACCGCCGAACTGAGGTGCGTATTTTTCAGGGTTTGCTTCAAACAGGTCACGGTTTTCAGCCGACGCAAACTTCCACGTCACATCATCATAAACGGCGGTAAATTCGTCAGAACCGGCAACCGGTTTGCCTTGCGTGAAATAGGCAACCGGGTCAGTGCCGCCGATGGCTGCTCCGTTCTCAACATAGGTCGTGATCTCATCGGCAAATGCAGCGCCCGACAAAAGGCTGACGGTAAGAGCAGCTGCGGCGATGAGCGGTTTAAAAGTCATGTGAAGATCTCCCGAATTCTTGAAAACTGAGGCGGACGCTTCGCGTTGAGACGCCGCTTACAAACTCAAGGTGGGAAAGCCTGCGCAGTTCTGCCAATCACGCTTGATCACACAGACGCGACACTCATGTCATCGAACAACTGTGGTCAGCCGGTGAGACCCAAAACGGTGAGGATGGCGTGATCTAGCTGCTGCGCACCTGAGAGGCCAGAAATGTCGTTCTCGAATATCTGCGCCTGATGCCACAGGAAGGCGATAAACAGCTCTATACGAACCGCCATATCCGCTTCAAACGGTGTCGCAATCAAAATCTGCCGGATATGAAATTGAAGTTCCTGTTCAAGTCCGAGCGCAACTGGCTCAAAAGCGGGTAGGTGCCGGGTTTTGAGGAGCGCTCTGCCGGGATCATTCAAAAACACATTCTGTCGGTAGGCCTGCAGGAGGCGAGACAAGTCGCGTGTCGGGTTGGAGCGCTCCGGAGTTGGTGGCAGAAACTTTGCCAGAGCAGCATTCAGACTGGCGCCTGCGAGCGCCTCTTTTGACGAAAAACGCCGATAGAGAGCCTGTTTGCTGGTCCCAATGTCTGCGGCAAGACGGGCCAGAGACAGCCCTTCCAGCCCGCCAGCAGCAAGATGCGCCAGACAGGTTGTCAGGATGCGGTCGGTGAGTTCCGCATCAGGGCGCCGGCCTTTGCTCTCTTTTTCGGTCCTCATGGAGACCGTATTAGTCTTTTTCTCCCGCCACGCCAATGGCTTTTGCTTGTCATGATGAAAGGGTTTTCGGAAAAGAAGGTCACCAATTCCAACACAAGAGGCAGTTATGTCCGTTGATACAGATACCGTAAAGCGCGTTGCGCGCCTTGCTCGCATCAAGGTGAGTGAAGAGGAAGCCACCCGCATGACCGGGGAATTGAATGGCATTCTTGGCTTTGTCGAACAGCTCGATGAAGTGAATATTGACGGCGTTGAGCCGCTGACCTCCGTTGTCGAACAGGCCATGAAAAAGCGGGTCGACGGCGTGACCGATGGCGGAAAAGCGAACGACATCACAGCCAACGCACCAGCTTCTGAAGATAACTTCTTCATGGTGCCGAAGGTGGTTGAATAGCCGAGGCCAACTGGGATGAAACAAGAGACCACAGTTAGCATCAAGGTTGAGACACCGCTTTCCGATGACATGCGGGAGATGATTTCCGAGCTCAGCACCTTGCTGCTCAGCCTGTCATCAGAAGAGGCCTGCCACCACCTGACTGCCGAGCAGATGGCCAACGAACGGACCACCGTTTTTGTTGCGCGCGCAGATGGCAAGGTTGCTGCGTGCGGAGCTTTGTACCGCCACGAGAACAAGGTCGCCGAAGTCAAGCGCATGTACACGCGTCCCGGCTTTCAAGGGCTGGGCCTTGGACGGAAGATCCTAAAGGAAGTGATCCGTTTGGCCGAGGAGGAGGGGTTTTCAGAACTCGTCCTCGAAACCGGTGTGAACTTCAAGCCGGCGCGAAGCCTTTATGAGAGCGCTGGTTTTAAAAAATGTGGCCCCGTTCTCGATTATCCCGAACATCCTGAATCCGTTTTCTATTCACGGCCGGTAACGGCCTAAGAGACACAAAATCATGACCGATCTGACAAACAAGACCATTGCCGAGGCTCGCGAAGGGCTGAAGAACAAGGAGTTCACCTCTGTTGAGCTCACCAATGCCTTCCTGAAGAACATTGAGGCAGGCAACGAAAAGCTGAACGCCTATGTTGCCGTCACCGGCGACAAGGCCCGCGAGATGGCCAAGGCGTCTGATGAGCGCCTTGCCAAAGGTGAAGCCGGGGCACTGGAAGGCATTCCACTTGGCATCAAGGATCTCTTTGCCACCGAAGGCGTTCACACCCAAGCCTGCAGCCACATTCTGGATGGCTTCAAGCCGAAGTACGAATCCACCGTTACTGCCAATCTCTGGGCGGATGGTGCGGTTATGCTTGGCAAGCTGAACATGGACGAGTTCGCGATGGGTTCCTCCAATGAGACGTCCTATTATGGCGACGTAATCAACCCGTGGCGCAAGAACGGCTCCAATCAAGATCTGGTTCCAGGTGGCTCGTCCGGCGGGTCGGCGTCTGCGGTCGCAGGACGCCTGTGCATGGGCGCAACGGCAACGGATACCGGCGGCTCAATTCGTCAGCCAGCTGCTTTCACCGGCACTGTCGGCATCAAGCCGACTTATGGCCGCTGCTCGCGCTGGGGCACAGTTGCCTTCGCATCCTCGCTGGATCAGGCCGGTCCGATAGCCCAAACGGTTCGCGACAGCGCGATCCTTTTGAAGTCCATGGCCTCTGTCGACCCGAAAGACACCACTTCGGTCGATCTGCCGGTGCCGAATTACGAAGATGCGCTGGGCAAATCCGTCAAAGGTCTGAAAATCGGTATTCCGGCGGAGTACCGCCTCGATGGTATGCCAGCCGAGATCGAGGAACTCTGGCAGAAAGGTATTGAGTGGCTGAAGGATGCTGGCGCTGAAATCGTCGACATCAACCTGCCGCACACGAAATATGCACTGCCGGCCTATTACATCGTGGCCCCGGCCGAAGCGTCCTCGAACCTTGCGCGTTATGACGGTGTTCGCTACGGCCTGCGCGTTCCGGGCAAGGACATCGTCGAGATGTATGAAAACACCCGCGCAGAAGGTTTCGGTGACGAGGTCAAGCGCCGCGTTCTGATCGGAACTTATGTTCTGTCCGCCGGTTACTACGACGCCTACTACCTGAAAGCCCAAAAGGTCCGCACCCTCATCAAGCGCGACTTTGATCTGGCTTGGGAAAAAGGTGTTGATGCAATCCTGACCCCGGCAACACCGTCCGCTGCCTTTGGTGTCGCTGATCAGGACCTTCATGCTGACCCAGTGAAAATGTACCTGAACGACATCTTCACTGTGACCGTGAACATGGCCGGTCTGCCGGGCATTTCCGTTCCAGCGGGTCTCGACAAGGACGGCCTGCCACTCGGCCTGCAGCTCATTGGCAAGCCGTTTGACGAAGCAACCCTGTTCCAGGTTGGGCAAGTCATCGAAGACGCTGCTGGCACCTTCACTGCCGAGAAGTGGTGGGGCTGATCGCCACATAAGCTGCTGCCCCGGACTTGATCCGGGGCCTTCTTCTGATGTTGTCAAAGGTCCCGGCTCTAAGGCCGGGACTGCATCCTTTTTCGGGACATTGTCTCATGCATGACATTGAAACCATCGTGATCGGGGCAGGGGTCGTTGGCCTCTCCATTGCTCGGTCCTTGGCGGCATCTGGCCGCGAAGTGATGGTTCTTGAGCGTCATGATCTGATCGGCTCGGAGACGAGTGCGCGCAATTCAGAAGTCATTCATGCCGGGATCTATTATCCCAAAGGCAGCTTGAAGGCGCAGCTATGTGTTGAGGGAAAGAACGCGCTGTACGATTTCTGCGCCGAGCGCGGCGTTTCCCACGAGCGGATCGGAAAACTGATTGTCGCTTCTAACGAGGCGCAGCTTGGCGAGTTGAACACGATCCGTCAGAAAGCTGCGGTGAATGGGGTAAGCGACCTCGTCCTGCTTTCGCGGGATGAAACACTGGCCATGGAACCGGCACTGGATGTAGCTGGCGCGCTGTTTTCTCCGTCAACCGGAATTGTCGATAGCCATGGACTGATGTTGGCTTTGGAAGGAGAACTGACTTCCAACGGCGGGCAGGTTGTTTTGAACACGGCTGTGGAGCGTGTCGAACCACTGCCCAGCGGCGGATATCAAGTCCATGTGCGCGACAGTGAGGTCGGTGAATACGCGGTTACATCAAAGGAACTGATTATCAGCGCTGGCCACTTGGCCCCGGAGCTGGGCCGGCAATTGGTCGGTCTTAAAGCCCCACAAGCGTATCTCGCGAAGGGAAGCTACTTCAAACTTGAGGGGCGTGCGCCGTTCTCAAAACTGATCTATCCCGTTCCTGAACCCGGTGGTCTCGGCGTGCATCTGACACTGGATCTTCAGCATCAGGCCCGGTTTGGCCCTGATGTGGAGTGGGTGGAGGAAATCGCTTACGAGGTTGACACGGCCCGCGGTGAGTCTTTCTATTCAGCCATCCGGCATTACTGGCCGGATTTGGCAGATGGGGCCTTGGTGCCGGATTATTCCGGCATTCGCCCAAAAATTGTGCCTGCGGGAGAAGCCGCGGCAGACTTCCAGATCAATGGACCTGAGGCCCACGGGTTATCCGGCCTGATTGCGCTTTACGGGATCGAGTCGCCGGGGCTGACCGCGGCACTGGCAATCGGACGGCATGTCCGCGATCTTATGAATTGAGGGTAGGGACCACCGGTCTATGAACCGGTGGCCTTGTTTGAGTCGTGACCCTAGGGGTTATCGGTTGTCAAGCTGGGCGCGAACACGCCTCAGGCCCAATTGGGTGATGTGATAAGGACCGCCGCCGTGCGACCCGATATATCCGCGCCGTTTCAGTTTCTTGAAAAGGGCCAGATTGCAGCCTGACCAATACCAACCGTCTCGTGTGACAGTTCGATTTTCAACAATGCGCCCGCGGTCGTCTTTTTCCACGACGATACGGCCACCTTGTGCAAGCAGGTGCAAAACCCGCTGCTCAGCCTTTGAGATGTCCATGAGTGATGAAGTCTTTTTGAATGCACGTCATCTTTTGCCGCAGCACACGCATGCGACACGATGTGGTTCAATGACCCGGCATTTCGAATATTAATCTACTGAGCCGGACGTTACCGGGACTCTTGAGATCCGCGCATAAAGACTCCAAAAATGTGCTGCGGTAGATCGTTAGCAAGTCATCTGTTGATTTGCAACTGCGGCCTTGGGACTTGCCTCTAACTTCCTTCAGCTGGCCAGTACCCGGTGCCCGGATGGCGTTCGACCGGGAATGTACGAACATCCTCAGACCCGCATTGTGCGCAGCGCAGTTTTCTAGCAATTTTGGACACAATCGTGTTGGCCGGATAACGATGGGTGCGCATATAGCGAAAGCGATGACACTCACAACACTTGAGCCCCAATCGGCGGTCAGACTGATCCAACTCTTCCACAGTAACCTTTTCGGGGCTGGTGACCTGACATGCATCCATGCGTTTTTCTCTCTACCAGAGCGTGTTTCGACCTTGCCGATAACCAAATTAGTACACCACTTAGCATAAATAAAGGTTGTAACGCGGTTGTGTTATTGAAAATTTTCGAAACTATGATGAATATGCAATAAAATTACACTCGAAAACAGCGCTGTCTCTTGGTAAAGACACGCCATGGATATTTTGAATGGAACATGGGCAGATCTGTTGACGCTGTCCGGATTGCTGAACCCGCTTGCGCTGTTGATCGGCTTATTTCTTGGGCGCAAGGCTGATGCCTTTGCCAAGATCTGGATTGCTGGCTTTGCAGCGGCCGCCTTGTCTCTTATGGCAGAAACAGGCTTGAAACTATTGGGAGTTCCATTGCCGATCTCGCAAGATGCAGGCGCTTTGGCAATGTTCCCGTTTCGCTTTATTGGTGGCGCGGTGGTTGCGTTTGTCGCCTATCGGTTTTTCCCGGCGGCAAAGTAACGAACAGGTTGCAAGCAGCGGCGGCAGCGCCGTCGCTGGATTGCAAAACCATCACATTCTGTCGGCCCAGTTTTTGAAAACGCCTGCATTCGGACATGTCGGCATCGGAGCGCTCGCGCCATCTTTATGCGCCTCCAGCCAGGCATGGCAGTCGGTTGAGTGCTCGCAGGAACGACAGCGCTCAACTGCAAGGCGTACTTCTTCCTTGTTGGATTTGGCGGTGACTTCAGGTGCATTCACTCCCAAAGTGTCGAGCATACGGCCCATTAGTTCGGCCCGCTCGCTCATGCGGCTCATCCAGTCCATGCTTCCTCCCTCATGCCATGTTCCGGCCAGAAGGCTGTGAATTTGTTGCAATCAATGTATCTTCACCTTGATCAGGGTCAATCTGTCGCATTTTTTTGACCTAAGGTCACTTTTGAGCCTTTCAGACACTTTGTCTGGTGCAGCTCGTTGAGGGTTTGAAAATGGTTGTTCCGGTGGAAGCAGTTCAGGCTTCACTGACGCAAAAGACGACTGGCGGCGGATTTCCGCTGAAGCCGGGGGCAGAGGTTGCCGCCAAAGTTGATGCGGTTTTGCCCAATAATGTCGTGCGCTTGAATGTTGCTGGCACTTCGGTTGATGTGCGCGTCAGCCAGCCCCTGCCGGAAGGGACCGAACTGACGGTAAAGGTTGAGGGAAGTGCGGCCAAGCCGGAGATCCAGCTGTTGCCGCGTCCGCAAGCAGCTCCGCCATCCCCGCAGGCGCCGGCGCAAAACCCGGCGAATTCTCAAGGCGCTATTCCACAGCAGCACACAGCGACAAATCAAACATCTCCTCCGCCCGACAGCGGACGCCCGGTTTCCCAAGCCGCTTTGCAACCATTGAATGTGCAAACCGGTAGCAGCGGATTGCCGCAAAAACCTGTCGCCTTGCTGCTGGATGTCTCTGGGCGACCCGTTGGCGCCCCGGCTCTGCCGCAAACAGGGGGAGGCGCGGTTGTCCCCCAGTCCGCTCACCAGTCTACCCCTTTAACCCCGCAATCCCCGGGTGCGCCCTCTCAAGGAACCCCGGCTCCCCAAGCGCCACAAACGGGAAGCACCAACGCTCCGGCAGCATCCGCCCCATCTATGACGGGGACAACACAGGCGCAGGGTGTTCAAACTTCCTTGCCTGCGTCCACTACGCCCCCAATCTCAACAGGCGGTTCCTCTACCGGAGCTGCGGCGCCATTGCCACAAACCGGAGGCAACCCGACAAGTGCTCAGGGAGGCGGAACCATACCAACGACTGCGCAGGGCCAAACCGCTGCGCAAACCGGTGCCCCTTCTGGCCCCTCGGCAGCGACCACCACGCCAACCGGTGCTCAAGCCGGAGGCTCACCTCCACAGACAGGGCAGCCTCCAGTCACCAGTTCTCAGCCGCCAACGGCGCAAGGGCTTGCGCCACAATCTGCCAACCCAGCGTCTGGCACCATTCCACCCTCGGGAACGCCAACAACGCCTGCTGCGGGCGGAGCGCCTCCTTCAAGTGGCGCGAATGTCTCTGCGCTTCCAATCGCTCCCGGACAACAAGGAACCGTTCAGCAACCACAAAACCAAGGGACGCCCGGCCAATCCGCGCCCGCACAGCCTGCAACCGGTCTACCGCAAGGAGCGCCTGCTTCCGCAGCTAATGCTGCCCCATCGCAATCGCCTTTACAGGCCCAGATACAGGCATCGGGGCAGGTCGGTCAGCCCGTTTCGCTGTCAGGACAAGCATCTGTGCCGCAGGCTCAAACGGGTGGTCTCTCTGGACCAACTCAAAACGCGAATGCGCCTTCCGTTCCCACGGGCTCAACACCCCCTGGAACGCAAAAAGCTGAAAATGGCGCAACTCAAGCGACAGCCCAAACACTAGGTGGAACCAAGCCGCCGGTGAGTGCAGATGTTGCGAGAGCTGCACAAACCGTCTTGCCGAAATTGACCGAACAGCAAGCCAGCCTCTCTGGGGCTTTTGCGCAATTGGCTAGCCTGTCGTCCAGATCCGCCATCGGTATCTCGAAAGTGCCAGAACCTGTTCAAACCGTTGTTCAACAACTGTTGGGGCTGAGGCTTGGAAGTGGCGAGACGACGGGCAAGGACGTTCAAAATCTGGTCAAGAACTCCGGCGTTTTTCGCGAGGCAGCTCTGGCGCGCGGCGGAGGACTTTTGCCGCCCGGAGCCTTGAGCGGGCAAGGCGCGCAGCAGGCGGGCGGTGATATCAAATCCCTGCTCCTCCAACTACGCGGTTTTTTGAAGGGTATGGGGATCGACCCAGCCCCCCAAAAACCTTTGACCCAGCCGCCTATTCCAAGCCTCGTTGGCGTGCCAAGGGGGCAGCGTCCCTCATTGCCAAGCTCCGGTCCGGGTGGTGATGAAATCCAGCAACTCTCCAAGCTCTTGAGCGACACGGATGCGGCCCTGTCGCGTATCCGCCTCACCCAAATGGTCAGCCGGGGCATGACGGAGGAAGTACAGGCGCAGGCTGGCCGCGCAATGGATGTGGTGGTGGAGCTGCCGTTAAATCTTGGTCAGGAAAACAGCGTCTTGCAAATGCAGGTCGGTCGTGATCCCGACCACACAGGCGAAGATGAAAACAGCGAACCCGGTTGGCGTCTGAGGTTCGCCCTTGATCTGACGGCTACGGGCCCGATGGAAGCCGCGGTTAGCCTGCGCGGAGGGGGAACCTATGTCAGCCTCTGGATGGAACGCGGGGAAACCTTCAAGGCTATGTCTGGTGAACGCGAGGCAATGGAAGCGACCTTTGCTCATGCCGGATTGGACCTGAAGGAGCTTCGTTTTCTTCGCGGATTGCCCAAAAAAGCCGACGCCCGATATGGCGTGAAACTGGATCGCACATCATGAGCAAACAGCCGCCAAAAAAGTCAACCCCTGAGAAGAAAGTCGCCGTCGCTCTGCGCTATGACAATGAGGGAGCACCGACGGTAACAGCCAAAGGCACCGGTTCGGTCGCGGAGCGGATTGAGGAAATCGCCAAGGAATCCGGTGTTCCAATCGAGCAAAACCCGATGATGGCCGAAGCCTTGTCACAGATTGATATTGATGAGGAAATCCCGATCGAACTCTATCAGGCGGTTGCCGTTTTGATCGGATTTGTCATGCGCACCGGAAAGGCGCAGCACCCGCCGGAAGACGGCTGAGGCGGCAGAAAAACGAACGCGCAGTTGTCAGGTGTATTTTACGAACAAGTAAGCTGCACCAACAGCCACAGCAGCGCCAAACAGCGGCCAAAGCAGAAAGACAATTTCGACATTGCTCATACGTGGTCTAATCCGTTAATAGGCTTGATCAGGACAATTAGTATTAAAACAGCATAGAGTAATGAATATGGGTAGAAAGTCACCAGAGAAAAAATTGGAACTTGCAGAAGAAAAAATAAGAATCATTAGTCATTTAATATTTGAAATAATTCACTTGAATGAAAATAATCGAATTGTTTGTTATTCTGATGCGCTTTCCAAGCAGATACCCCCATCTTTTGCCGGTCATTCATTTCAGCTATTTCAAAGTACAATGCTAAACTACGAAATTTTGAGGCTATGTGCATTATGGGACAAGCCAAAAGACAACAGTAATAGTATAATGACTGTTATAGATAATGTCGATGATGATAGGGTTTTGGACCTGATTTACGGTCGAGTCAGAGAATGGTTTGTACCGCGTGACAAAGTAGAATTCATCGGTCCTATTAAGAAAGACGATTTCACAAAGTCTTGCCCCCATTTGAAAACCTCTCGAGGTAATTTGGATGCTATTGAGGCTGCTGATGAGATCGCTTCGGCAATAAAAAATGCGCGCGAAGTTTTTGCTTCAGACGAACTACACGCTATGCGAATTCAACGGGATAAACGTATGGCGCATTCGTTATCGGACCTCACTAAGGAGCGAACGCGTCCGGTGGTGCTAAAATATGGTTTTGAAAAGGAAATCTTAGAGAAAACTATTCCGATCATCGAGACGCTTTATCTTTGGATCACAGGAACACAATTCGAGATCGGTAAAGATAGCAGGAAGGTGGCCCGAATGTATGCCGAGGACCTTTGGCACAGTTGTAGCTTTACTGTTCAGAAATAAATCAGAGAACTTCTGGCTTTCCTGCCCGGATGATGTGCAAGACCGTTCTTTGCCCAACGAAACTCTTGCGACAAACGCAAATCCCGACTAGGCATCATGTCCAAAGATTTGACCCGCGCAGGGCAGGGGGCTTCCCCGGTTTTTGCCCAATGCGCACAGTTCAAAACAACAGGACAGAAGACGCAATGACACTTGTCGAAGCCCGCACACCCGATCCGAAGAAGTTTATCAAGGGCGCGACCGGCGACTGGGAAATCGTAATCGGCATGGAAGTGCATGCTCAGGTCACGTCTGAAGCAAAGCTCTTTTCCGGCGCTTCCACTGAGTTCGGCAAAGACCCGAATGACAACGTTTCGCTGGTTGACGCGGCCATGCCCGGCATGCTGCCGGTCATCAACGAAGAATGCGTGCGTCAGGCGATCCGCACCGGCCTCGGCATGAAGGCAGAGATCAATCTGAAATCTGTCTTTGACCGCAAAAACTACTTCTATCCGGATCTGCCGCAGGGCTATCAGATTTCCCAGTTCAAGCAGCCGATCGTTGGCGAGGGCATCATCCTGCTGGATATGGAAGAGGGCCAGGTGGAAATCGGCGTCGAGCGTCTGCACCTGGAGCAGGATGCCGGCAAGTCACTGCACGATCAGCATCCGTCCATGTCTTTCGTGGATTTGAACCGCTCTGGCGTTGCCCTGATGGAAATCGTCTCCAAGCCGGACCTGCGCTCGTCAGACGAAGCCAAGGCGTATCTAACCAAGCTGCGCACCATCTTGCGCTATCTTGGCACCTGTGACGGAAACATGGACCAAGGCTCCATGCGCGCTGACGTGAACGTCTCCGTGCGCCGTCCGGGCGAAGGTTTTGGCACACGCTGTGAAATCAAGAACGTCAACTCCATCCGCTTTGTCGGTCAGGCGATTGAATATGAAGCGCGCCGTCAGGTCGCTATTCTGGAAGATGGTGGCTCTATCGATCAGGAAACCCGCCTGTTTGACGCCGTGAAGGGCGAAACCCGTTCCATGCGCTCCAAGGAGGAGGCGCACGATTATCGCTACTTCCCGGACCCGGATCTGCTGCCGCTGGAATTCAGCCAAGCTTATGTCGACGAGCTGGCCCAGCATCTTCCCGAACTTCCGGACGACAAAAAGGCTCGTTTCGTCAAGGATTACGGCCTGACCGAATATGACGCCGATGTTCTGATCATCGAAAAGGTCTCGGCTGACTTCTTCGAAGAGGTGGCAAAGGGTCGCGACGCGAAACTGGCCGCGAACTGGGTAATCAACGAACTCTTTGGCCGCTGGAACAAGGAAGGCAAGGACGTTGAGACCTCCCCGATGTCCGCCGCACAATTGGGCGCGATCATTGATCTGATCAAGGCTGGCACAATCTCCGGAAAGATCGCCAAGGATCTCTTCGAAATCGTCTGGAGCGAAGGCGGCGACCCGGCACAGATCGTGGAAGACCGCGGCATGAAGCAGGTGACCGACCTTGGCGCGATTGAAGCCATCGTCGACGAAATCATGGCCGCCAACCCGGACAAGGTTCAGCAGGCCAAGGAAAAGCCAAACCTCGTTGGTTGGTTCGTCGGTCAGGTCATGAAAGCCTCAAAAGGCAAAGCCAACCCACAAGCCGTGAACGACCTTCTGAAACATAAGATCGGCGTGGAGTGATTGGTTTGAAGACCGCTGATTGAATGCAAGGAGGCCTGCGCAAGCGGGCCTCTTTTTTTGTAAAATTAGGAATTGAATATGCCGGACATCCAAATCCAAAAAGCCAACGCCGAACACCTCGAAGCGATCGTTGCCATTATCAATGCCGGGGCGACGAGCGTGCGCAAAGACAAGGAGTTCGCGAGCTGGCAGGACTATCGCCCCGCATTTGGAGCGCTCCAGAATGCGCCGGAAATGGACATCTATGTTGCGCTGGATGGCGAAGAGGTTGTTGGCACATTCCAGATCCACTTCCTGAAAGGTCTGGCGTTTCAGGGGCGTTCGCGCGTTGAGCTGGAAAGCGTTCATGTCCGTAAAGACCAGCAATGCAAGGGCATTGGCCGGATCATGATGAACTATGCGGAAAACCTCGCTCGGGAGGCGGACGCCTGCATGGTTCAGCTGACGTCCAACAAGGAGCGCGAAGGCTCGCACCACTTCTACGGTCGCCTCGGCTATGACCAAAGCCACCTCGGCTACAAGAAGATGCTGGTGTAGCGCAGTTTAAAACCTCCGGTTATTGTCCATTCCAGACAAGCTGAACGCATGTGAAGCGCTGATCTGGAATCCAGAAATCAGCTCCGCCAACGGCGCTCAATCCATCAACAAGCCGGAACAATCACATGAACAGGCGAGACGTGCTCTTGGGAGGAGCGGTGATGGGGATAAATGCTCTGGTGAGCGGTCGCGGTGTAGCCGCATCGCCGAGCGGCTTTCATGTGCCGCCCGAGGAAGCGCCGCACGAGCTGACCTTCATGCAATGGCCGGTCAGCCGGAAGGTCTATGACGATCCCGTGTTTCTGGAGATGACGCAGCAGACCATTGCGGATATTGCAAATACGATAGCGGATTTTGAACCTGTTGTGCTCATGGCCGACAAGAGCGACCATGCGCGGATAAAACGTCAGGTCTCGTCAGACGTCGAGCTGTGGGATATCCCGACAGAAGATCTGTGGTGCAGGGACGCCGGTCCGATGTTTGCCATCAACGGGGCAGGGAAGCGCATTGTCAGCCACATTCAGTTCAACGGCTGGGGCGAAAAGCAGGCTCATGCCCGTGATGCCAAGATTGCCGAGCGAGTTGCGGTCCGTCTTGGGGTGCCGCTGGTTCCCTCAGGTCTGAAAGGTGAAGCGGGCGGCGTAGAGCAGGATGGTCACGGCCTTTTATTGGCACATGAAAGCTCGTGGGTGAATGACAACCGCAATCCCGGCTTGTCACGTGAGGAAATTGAAGCGCGTCTTCTTAAAGCCTATGGCGCAAATCGAATGATTTGGAGTGACGGTGTCTGGGGCGAAGACATCACCGATTATCATATAGACAGTCTTGCCCGCTTCACCGGGCCGGGCCGGGTGCTGATCAATCTGCCGGATGAGCCAGACGCAGATGATCCATTCCATCAGGCCGCGCTGCAGACACATGATATCCTAGCGGACGCCGGATTGGACGTCGAAGTCATCCCCGAGCCGCACAAGCGACGGGTACGCAGCCCAGAATTCGTTGCCTCCTATGCCAATTATTATGTCTGCAATGGCGGTGTCATCTCGGCCCAGTTCGGGGACCGGGAAACCGACGCCATCGCCAAGGAGGCGTTACAGCGACATTACCCTGACCGCGAGGTGGTGCAGCTCAATATCGATCCACTTGGAGAACTCGGCGGCGGCATCCACTGTGCCACTCAACAAATGCCGAAGGTGTGACAGTCTGCGGGCAGATGCCGGTTGAAGCTGCAGGTCGTGTCACTTACCTGATCAAGTGACTAGAGCGCGACAAAAGACGAAAGCCGACCGGGAGGAGCACAAAATGTCCGTCACGCAGACCAAACCGATTGAACTTCACTACTGGCCGACACCGAATGGCTGGAAAGTCTCCATTTTGCTTGAGGAGCTTGGCGTTCCCTATGACTTGAAGCTTGTGAACATTGGCACGGGCGATCAGTTCAAGCCGGAGTTTCTGCAAATCGCTCCAAACAACCGGATGCCAGCGATCGTCGACCCGGAAGGGCCGGGCGGAGAACCGATCTCGGTTTTTGAATCCGGAGCCATTCTCCAGTATCTGGGCCGCAAGTTTGGCAAGTTTTATCCCAGTGATGAGCGAGCCCGCGTTGAATCGGAAGAGTGGCTGATGTGGCAGATGAGCGGCTTTGGGCCCATGCTCGGCCAGAACCACCACTTCCGCATTTATGCGCCGGAAAAGATCGACTATGCCATGAACCGCTATCTCAACGAGACTCACCGGCTCTACGGTGTACTCGACAAACGCCTGGAAGGACGAGATTTCGTGGCGGCCGGCGAATACACCATTGCAGATATGGCCATCCTTGGTTGGGCCCAGGGGTGGGAGCGTCAGGGTATGGATCTGGAAGAGTTCTCCAATGTCAAACGCTGGAAAGAAGGGCTGGACGCCCGCCCTGCGGTGCAAGCCGGTTTGAAAGTGGGCAAGGAAGAGCGTGAAAAGTTTGCGCTCGACACTGATAAGAATGCGCAAAGCGTGCTTTTTGGTCAGCGTGCCCGTTAAAGCATGAGAAGCGTGGGCGGCTGATAACCGCCGCCCATAGAACTGCCCGCTATTTTACTCGCGACCAGGTTTCGCCTTTACAGATGAGGCCCCCAAGGACGCAGCCCTCCAACTTCATCTTGTTCGCACCGTTGAGTTGAACATAGCCGGTGTAGGTCTTGCCATCCTCGGCGTTATAAAGCTTGCCCTTCCATTGGCCCGCCTTTTTGGTCGGCTTCATGCCACGAATAATCTGCACACCAACCAGAGGGCGTCCGCGTTTGGACGCATCGGGGTTCTGGGTGTCATTACGCGGGCTTTTCAGCCACGCAATCTTGCCACACAGGTTTGCCCCGCAAGAGTAGATCTTGATCTGGGACGCTCCGTTTGGCCGCGCCCAGGTGCCATTTGCATCAGCCGCGAAGGCTGGGGTTGCCAATTGCAGGGCTGCACCAACGGTAAAAAGCATAGCGGTTTGTTTCAGTTTCATGTGTTCCTCCCGGCGGAAAGCAGTTTCCGTTAACGGAAGCTATCGGCTAATTTGCGGGCTGAAAAGACGTGTCCTTACGTCAGGCCGTCAGATTTTTTTTCAAAAACTGCCGTTGCGGGTTCAAGCACACATCTGCAAACAAGCAAAAAAATCGCCCAAAAGAATCCAGGGTAAATAGAAACTTGATGGCTCAAAAACAAATTGAGTCAATGCGTGCTGAAAAATCAGAGGAAATCGGTCCGTTATTATTACCAAATAATGAAGTCAAATATTTGATAAGTAATTGTTCGTCTTGTGTTAAGCACATTATTTAACCGGCCCTTTAATCGCTTTCCCGAATATATCCTCAAGAAACGCAACGTAAGTTTGTCAGTCAGCGTTTCGGGGATACGCCGAAAAGGCAAAGTAAACAGGGGAGAGCACAATGGCTCGTTACGAAGTACATTCAGAAGAACTTGCAGGTTTTGGCGAAAGCCAGATGTCCGCCGAGATTCTCTTTCAAATGGGTCTGGACAGTGCATGCGGCCGCAACGGCTTCACAGATCTGGTGACCGCACACAAGTGGTTCAACATTGCTGCACTGAAGGGCAACAAGGCCGCAGTTCAGTACCGCAAGGAAATTTCCGACGAAATGACCCGCGAAGAAATTGCAGAAGCGCAGCGCTCTGCGCGTGAATGGTTGTCAATGCATTGATCTGCCATCTGCGCCGACCGGCGGCGGGGTGCCGGACGCGCGATCTGATAGGGCAGAAGCCTGTCGGGAACCATGACATTTCAGGCGAATGAACGTGCGCAGAAGCAACGTCATTCGCCTTTTATTTGAAAGAGGCTCGATTGGAGCCTGATGATTTTCTTTTCTGGAGTTTAACAGTGAAAAATACAGTCAACTTGCCTTGGTTTGCGCTGGTCTACATCGCCACAATGGTTGGTTTTGCGATTGTGGTCATAACCCTCTCAGTCGCATTCGGAATTGATGTGCCAGGTAATGCAACGCATTTGATTCCGGTTTTAGTGGCCACCACACATGTCGGAAAAATGTATTTTGAGGACTATCAAGAAGTGCTGTCAACGGCGGCGTAAAATCAGGCCACTGGGCGGAGTAAAAGTCGGCCACTTTCGGCGCAGGCATGAGAGCTCCGGGAGGGCGTAGCCCGAGCGGGGGTCTCATGCCTGCGTGGCGATTTT
>Ga0189285_100065_pt1 | contig 70569 bp, 67 predicted proteins | sample GEYOminimetaG_FD_130315 | JGI IMG/M metagenome (GOLD analysis project Ga0189285, IMG submission 130315) | Marine microbial communities from the Costa Rica Dome - GEYO mini metaG | ecosystem: Environmental > Aquatic > Marine > Oceanic > Photic zone | place: Costa Rica: the Eastern Pacific... | reverse complement strand
CATCAAGGCCAGAGGCGACAAAGCCGCCTCATCAAACAGGCCGGATATACGGGCGCAAACCTGTCCCTGACATTGAGTGCTGAGACCTTGCAAACGGGGAGGAGACCATATACGGATTAGCCGAAGGCGTAATCCGTCACAAAAAGCCAGGCCACCCCGCCAATCTGTCGGGTTACGCCTCCGGCTAACCCGACCTACAAAAACAACAAAACTGCCAGCAGGCAGCAACCAGTTTGCAGACGTAAGCGGCTGTGTGGGATCGGTTTCAGAAAATGTCGGCGGCCATGGATGGCCGGCGCCAAGCGCACATGGATGTGCTCGTAGCGGTTTTCTGAAACCGATGCCACATAGCCGCCGCCAAAGTTCAAGAACGTGCACCAGAAAACAGAAGGCACGAACTAGCATCCAGGAGAACAAGAACGTGAAATTCACAGCTGAACACGAAGCCCTCAGAAAAACCGTCCGCGATTTCGTGGAGAAGGAAATCAATCCTCACTGCGACGAATGGGAAGCGGCCGGGGAATTCCCGATTCATGAGCTTTTCAAAAAGCTCGGCAACCTCGGGATCCTGGGCATTCAAAAGCCGGAAGAATATGGCGGCATGGGTTTGGATTACAGCTACAACCTGGTGGCTGCGGAAGAGCTTGGCATGGCCCATTGTGGCGGCGTGCCGCTGGCCATTGGGGTTCAGACTGACATGTGTACCCCGGCGATATCCCGGTTTGGTTCCGATGAGCTGAAGCGCAGCTTCCTGGCGCCGGCCATTGCCGGTGACATGGTCGGGTGCATCGGTGTCAGTGAAGTGGGCGCAGGTTCGGATGTAGCGGGGATGAAAACCACCGCAAAAAAAGACGGTGACGACTACATCATCAACGGCTCCAAGATGTGGATTACCAACAGCCCCAAATCCGACTTCATCTGTTTGCTCGCTAACACCTCGGACGACAAGCCCCACAAGAACAAGTCCCTGATTGTGGTGCCCACGAAGACACCGGGCATCTCCTTCAGCCCGCACCTGAATAAGCTGGGTATGCGCTCTTCAGAAACCGCACAGATTTTCTTTGACGACGTGCGCGTGCCCCAGCGCTACCGCATTGGCGCCGAGGGCACCGGTTTCATGATGCAGATGCTTCAGTTCCAGGAAGAGCGCCTTTGGGGTGCCGCCAACGTCATCAAGGCGCTGGAAAATTGCATCAACAAGACCATCGAGTACTGCCGCGAACGCAAAACCTTCGGCCAACCACTTATCGACAACCAGGTAATCCATTTCCGCCTCGCGGAGCTGCAAACCGAAGTTGAGGCCCTGCGTGCCCTCACCTATCAGGCCTGTGAACTGCACGTTGAAGGAAAGGATGTGACCCGCCTGGCGTCCATGGCCAAGCTCAAGGCCGGGCGTCTGGGACGTGAGGTTACGGACAGCTGCCTGCAGTACTGGGGTGGCAATGGTTACATGTGGGATAACCCGATTTCTCGCGCACACCGGGATGTAAGACTGGTGTCCATCGGCGGTGGTGCCGATGAAATCATGCTCGGGATTATCTGCAAGATGATGGGGACGCTTCCGGGCAAAAAGCGCGACTAAGTGCCTTAGGCTTCGGTGGCAGGGCTATCGGGCCGGATCAGGCGTCCCGGACACGCCGTGAATACGTCCATGTAGGCTTGATCGCAGCATCCATGCTGCTCACAGTCCCGGACGCCTGACCCGACCCGATAGCCCCCAGACAAATTTCGTGGAGTCAGTTATGGATCAGCTACCACATTGCGAAACACTTCTACTGGAAAAACAGGGCCCCACCCTGTTCATCACCATTAACCGCCCGGACGTCCGCAACGCCATGAGTCTGGAAATGGTGGCGGAGCTCTCGGCCGTATTTACGCAAATCGAGAGCGACCTGCACATCCGCGCCGTCGTCATCCGGGGCGCCGGTGGTCATTTCTGCGCCGGTGGCGACATCAAAGACATGGCCGGTGCCCGGGGCCAGAAGGCGGCCGAAGGCGAGGCCGATCCGTTTTACCGCCTGAACCGGGCCTTCGGCCAGATGATCCAGCAGGTGAACGAATCCTCGAAAGTGGTCATCGCGGTCACCGAGGGTGCCGTCATGGGCGGCGGGTTCGGCCTGGCCTGCGTTTCTGACGTTGCCATTGCCGGGCCGACTGCGAAATTCGGCATGCCGGAAACCTCCCTCGGCGTCATTCCCGCTCAGATTGCACCCTTTGTGGTTGAACGCATCGGCCTCACACAGGCCCGCCGGCTCGCTTTGCTCGGTTTGAGAATTGATGCAAACGAAGCATGCCGTCTCGGCATCGCACACCAGGCGGCATCTTCCGATGATGAACTTGAAGATATGCTGGGCAGCGCTCTGGATCGAGTTCGCCAATGTGCCCCGGTTGCCACCGCAGAAACCAAGGCGTTGCTGCACCGGGTTGGTCATGAGCCGATGAGCGGCCTGCTTGACAGCGCGGCTGAAAAGTTTGCTGAAGCCATCCGGGGCAGCGAGGGTACAGAGGGCACCATGGCTTTCATGCAAAAGCGGAAGCCAGCGTGGGCAGGCGAATCGGACTGATGCGGAGCGAGGGTGAGTGCCGTCTGGCTTCCAGAAAATGTCGGCGGCCATGGATAGCCGACGCCAAGCGCACATGGGTGAGGCAAGCGTTTATGAAGCGAAGCTTCATGCGCAGCCGAACGACAGCAATCTGCGATTGCTGGCCGGACCCCGCAAGGGGTGCTCGTAGCGTTTTTCTGGAAGCCAGACGGCACTCAGCCTCGCGGCCTACTCCAAAGGAGAGAATAAGAACATGTTAAAGAAACTATTAGTAGCCAACCGAGGCGAAATCGCAGTCCGGGTCATCCGAACCGCGAAATCACTGGGTTACCGCACCGTGGCCGTCTACTCCGAGGCTGACGCCAAAGCCATGCACGTGGAACTGGCTGACGAAGCCGTTTGCATTGGCCCGGCCCAGGTATCTGCTTCCTACCTGAACAGCGACGCTATCCTCGACGCTGCCCGCAAGACCGGCGCCGACTGCATCCACCCCGGCTACGGCTTCCTCTCCGAGAATGCCACCTTCGCCAACGCCTGCAAAGACGCCGGCCTGGTGTTCGTTGGCCCGCCCGCCTCGGCCATCGAACTGATGGGCAGCAAACGGCGCTCCAAAATCGCCATGCAGGAAGCCGGCGTACCCGTCGTGCCCGGTTATGAGGGCCCTGTCAAAGGTAACAGTGCCAGCGACGACGAACTGATCGCCGCCGCCAAAGACATCAGCTACCCGCTGATGATCAAAGCCTCAGCCGGCGGCGGTGGCCGCGGCATGCGCCTGGTTGAGAGCGAATCCGAACTGGCCGACAACATCAAAAGGGCCCGGTCTGAATCCAAGCAAGCCTTCGGCGACGACGAATTGATCCTCGAAAAAGCCGTGATTGAGCCCCGGCACGTGGAAATCCAGGTGTTCGCCGACCGACACGGCAACGCCGTCTACCTGGGCGAACGGGACTGCTCGGTCCAGCGCCGGCACCAGAAAGTGGTCGAAGAAGCGCCCTCTCCCTTTGTAACACCCGAACTGCGCCAGGCCATGGGCGAGGCCGCAGTGAAAGCGGCGCTGGCCTGCAACTACGAAGGCGCCGGCACCGTCGAGTTCCTGGTCGATAAACACCGGAACTTCTACTTCCTGGAAATGAACACCCGCCTGCAGGTGGAGCACCCGGTCACCGAGCTGATTACCGGCCAGGATCTGGTGGCCTGGCAGCTCACCGTTGCTGAAGGCCGTGAGCTGCCACTCACGCAGGACGAAATACAGCTCAATGGCCACGCCATTGAAGTGCGGCTCTATGCGGAGGATCCTGCTCACGGATTCACCCCCCAGACCGGACCACTGTATGCCTTTGAACCAGCAGAGGGAGAAGGCCTTCGATACGATACGGGCGTTCGCTCCGGAGACACCATCACACCCCACTACGACCCCATGCTGGCCAAAGTCATTGCCTGGGGCCAGAATCGGGACGAAGCCCGTCGCCGCCTGATCCGGGCCCTGGAGGACACCACCGTATTCGGCGTGACCACCAACCGACATTTCCTGAGCCGGATTATCGCCGACGACACCTTCGGGGCTGGTGAGGCTACCACCGCCTTCCTGCAGCAGGCGTTCAGCGAAGATCCATCCCTGCAGCCCCAGACTCTGGATATACGCCAACTGGCGCTGGCCGCCTGCGTGCTTGACCATGGCATTGCCGGCCAGAGCGCCTGGAGCAATGCACCGGCCACCATGACACCAATCAAGCTCGAAAGTGGCGACGCCACTGTGGAGTTACTGGTGACCCGCAGCGGTAACCGGTTGACGTTCAACATGGGCGAAACCCGACACACTCTGGTGCTTGAAAGCCAGCGGGATGGCCTGTTGTGCATTATCGACAATGGTGTTCGTCAGACTTGCCAATATCACCGCCAGGGCGATTCCTTATATTTGCAGGCGTTCGGGCAATCCTGGTCGGTTCGGGATGTTACCCATCAGCCTGCGCAAGGCGCAGGTGGCGCTGGCAGTGGAAGAATCCAGGCAACCATGGATGGCGCCATTATTGATGTGTTGGTAGAGGCTGGTCAGAGCGTTCGCCAGGGCGATACGCTGGTGATACTGGAGGCCATGAAAATGGAGCATCCGGTAAAAGCCGATCGAGACGGCATTGTGGGCGAGGTTCATGCCGGCAAGGGCGACCAGGTCAAACGCAGTCAGTTGTTGGTTGAAATCAGCGCCAGCGAGACAGCCGAACAGGAGAGTAACGCATGAGTACATTGCGTAACCGCACCGTTTTTATCACCGGCGCCAGCCGGGGCATCGGCCGGGCGATTGCCCTCGCCTGTGCCCGCCAGGGCGCCAACGTGGTGATCGCCGCCAAATCGGACACACCACACCCGAAACTGCCGGGCACTATTCACACGGTGGCCGGGGAAGTGCGCGAAGCCGGCGGCCAGGCACTGCCACTGGTTTTGGATGTACGGGACGAAAAGCAGATTCGCCAGCGCATCGACGAAGCGGGCGAACATTTTGGTGGCATCGACGCCCTGGTGAACAACGCCGGTGCGATTCGACTTACCGGCGTTGAGAAACTCAACGTCAGCCGGTACGACCTGATGCATCAGGTCAATGCCCGGGCGGTCATGGCCTGCAGCCAGGCGGCCCTGCCCTGGCTCAAAGAGTCGGACCAGGCCCACATACTGAGCCTGTCGCCGCCTCTGAACCTGAATACCCGGTGGTTCGCCCAGTATGGGCCCTACACCACGACGAAGTACGCCATGACCATGCTGAGCCTGGGCATGGCCGAGGAATTCAAGCGATATGGCATAGCGGTAAATACCCTGTGGCCGAAAACCCTGATCGCCACGGCGGCCATCGAGTTCGAAGTGGGCGGTCCGCAACTGATGGCCCAGGGCAGAAAGCCGGACATTATGGCCGATGCCGCCGTCAGCATCCTGGGCCGGTCGCCTGACACCATGACCGGCCAGAACCTGATCGATGAAGACCTGCTGAGGCAGGACGGTATGACCGACTTCGAGCACTACCGGTACGAGCCAGGCGACAAGCCGCTGATGCCGGATCTGTTTCTGGACTGAGGCCGCGACATGCGTTGTTACAGGCTCTCAGCTCGCACAATAGAAGGGACCAACGGAAAAACCATGAGCCAAGACAACGTATCCGCACTGGACATTGCCCGCAGCCTGCCCGGCGTGCTTCGGCGCCTGCCGTCGATCACACGGGGGCTTTATTACTATTCCCTGAAGAACGAGAAGCGAGAGCTCACTCTGGGCACGCTGATCGAAAACAACGCCCGATCCTTCGGCAATCGACCGGCCATCCTGTTCGAGGATCGAACGATCACCTGGGACGAACTGAATTCGTGGGCCAATCGTATCGCACGCTATCTGCAGGAACAGGGACTCACCAAAGGCGATGCCATTGCGGTATTCCTTGAAAACCGGCCGGAACTGCTGGCCGTGGTGGCCGGCGCCGCCAAACTCGGCGTCGCCTGCGCCATGCTCAATACCTCCCAGAAAGGCAAGGTGCTGGAACACAGCATTAACCTGATTGAGCCGAAGATGACAATTGTGGGCGAAGAGCTGGTGGAGGCCTTTGACGGTATCAAGGCAGAACTCAAGACTGACCACCCGCAGCCCTTCCAGTTTCTGGCAGACACCAATACCCTGAACGCCTTTGGCGATGCCCCGTCCGGTTACGCCAACATGGCCGAGCAGGTCAGCACCTTCAACAGCGATAGTCCGGTGGTGAACACTCCCCCGAAAATGGGGGACAACGCCATTTACCTGTTTACTTCCGGCACCACCGGACTGCCCAAGGCGGCCCCGGGCTCGCACAGGAAGTTTATCAAGGCCTACGGCGGATTCGGCCTGATGTCGCTGGCCATGGAGCCAGAGGACGTTCTCTACTGCACCCTGCCCCTTTACCATGGCACCGCCCTGCTGGTGTGCTGGGGCTCAGTGCTGGCCGGCGGCTCGGCCATTGCCCTGCGCCGCAAATTCTCCGCCAGCGCCTTCTGGGACGATGTGCGCCGTTACCATGCCACCACCTTCGGTTATGTCGGCGAACTCTGCCGCTATCTGTTGAACCAGCCGCCGGGCGAGCAGGACCGCAACCACGGTCTCACCAAGATGGTCGGCAACGGCCTGCGCCCATCCATCTGGACGGAATTCAAGGAACGCTTCGGCATAGAAACCGTGGCGGAACTCTATGCCTCCAGCGAGGGCAACATCGGCTTCAGCAACTTCTTCAACATGGACAACACCGTCGGTTTCTCCACCGCGCCTTACAAGCTGGTGAAGTTCCACGAAGGCACCCGGGATCCGATCCGCAACGGCAAAGGGTTCATGCAGGAAGTATCTAAAGGCGAGCCCGGCTTGTTGATCGGGGAGATCACCAAGAAATGGTCATTCGAGGGCTACACCCAGAAGGAGGCCACGGAAAAATCCATCCTCCGCAACGCATTCAAAAAGGGCGATGCCTGGTTTAACACCGGTGATGTGCTGAAGGAAATCGGCTGCGGCCATCTGCAGTTCGTTGACCGCATGGGTGATACCTTCCGTTGGAAAGGCGAGAATGTCTCCACCACGGAAGTCGAGAACATCATAGACGGCTCTGGCATGGCAGAGGAAGCCATTGTCTACGGCGTAGAGATCCCCGGCACCAACGGCAAGGCTGGTATGGTTACGCTCGTGCCCCAGAGCAACGGCCGGGCCTTCGATATAAATCGCTTGTTCCGCTATCTGCAGGACAATTTGCCAGCCTATGCGGTACCGGTGTTCGCGCGCGTCACCCATGCCATAGAGAAAACCGGAACCTTCAAGTATCGGAAGGTAGATATCCAGAAGCTGGGCTATTCTCTTCGGGACGGCGAGGTAGTTTATGCCTGGTTGCCGGGGAGTGACGGGTATACCTTGCTCACATCAGAGTTGGTTTCGGAGATTGATGGCGGGAAGATCAGCTTTTAATCTTTGACCGATAGTTCGGGCCCAGCCTTCTAGGTTAGTGGTGTGGCAAGGGCGGGTGGCTCCTCCCAAAAACCGCTACAAGCACGTCCGTGTGCGCTTGTTTCGGGCCGTCCTTGGCCCTCTACATTTTTGGGAGGAGGCACCCACCCTCACTAACGGGCTACAGCGATATAGTCTCCACAACCTGAGATATAACTGGTGTCAGAAGTTGCTGGTTGGAGGCACTTCCCAAAAATGTCGGCGGCCATGGATGGCCGACGCCAAGCGCACATGGATGTGCTCGTAGCGGTTTTTGGGAAGTGCCTCCAACCGGCAACCTCCCAAAGCTTTCAGGCTACGATAAAACTCAGGAGCCGACTTTAAGTACAACCTTGCCAGTCGCCTTGCGTTCAGTAAGGGCCCCAAGTGCAGAGGCGTAATCCTCGAAGTCGTAGACGGCACTGATCTTCGGATCGATCTTGCCTTCGGCATAGAGCTTCATCAGCTCCATCATGTTCTGCGCGCTCGCCTCCGGCTCGCGCTGGGTGAAGCTGCCCCAGAACACGCCAACCACGGAGCAGCCTTTCAGGAGCGTCAGATTGGCGGGGATTTTCGGTATATCACCGGCAGCAAAGCCGATGATCAGGTGGCGGCCGTTCCACCCCATGGCGCGAAGGGCCTGTTCGGTAAAGTCACCGCCGACCGGGTCGTAGATCACGTCCACGCCCTTGCTGTGGGTGAGCTTCTTTACCGCATCTTTGAGAGGCTCTTCGGTGTAGTTTATCAGCTCGTCGGCGCCGGCCTCTTTGGCCACAGCCAGCTTCTCGGCAGAACTGGCGGCTGCGATGACCTTGGCGCCCATGGCCTTGCCCAGTTCGACCGTGGCGAGGCCAACGCCACCACTGGCGCCAAGAACGAGCAGCGTTTCGCCGGGCTGGAGGTTGCCCCGCTGTTTCAGGGCGTAATAGGAAGTGCCGTAAACCATGGTGAAGGCGGCGGCCTTCTCGTCTGACATGCCATCGGGAACGGGCAGCAGGTTCTGCTCCGGCACGATGACTTCTTCTGCAAAAGCGCCATAACCGGTCAGGCCCGCGACACGGTCCCCTACCTTGAAGCGCGTGACTTTGTCACCAACTTCGATAACCTCACCAGCCATTTCACCACCGGGCGAAAAAGGAAGACTTGGCTTCAACTGGTATTTGTTTTCAATAATGAGGGTGTCGGGGAAATTCAGGCCGGCGGCTTTTACGCGGACTTTTACGCCTCGGCCTTTTACCTCAGGACTGGGAACATCTTCGATGACCAGCGTCTCGGCCGGTCCATATTCCTTGCAGAGGATGGCTTTCATGAACTCTCCATTTTTGTTTGATCGGGCTCCAGGCAGTGCACGCCTGTAATTGTTATCCGTCAAGCTAAACAGAGTCTTATCATGAAGCAAATAAAGTTCTTTTATCCAACCGCATAAGCAAGGCTTATTTTTACAGCATTTCCATCAGAGCATGGTCCCGCCAATCACCAGAGCCCCCACCAGCACCAGACCAGCCACGATCAGGCCCATTTTCATTCCGGACGACAACACCTGGGGGGCGTCGCCAACGGATTGATTGTTGTCCCGGTTGACCAGATTCTGATCCTGGCTGGAATTGCGTATTAGCTCGATCATTTTCTCGCACTGATCCGATGTGAAAGAGGACGGCTCGAAGGATTCCAGACCCTGCTCATCGAGGAAGTTCCGGACATCCCGGGAGAGAGGCACATACTTCATAGACCAGTTGCTAAAGGTCCGGCTTGTGAGCGGCTCTTCGATGAGGGTCACGACATTCTTATGGCGCTCATCCTTCAGAATGCGATCGAAGGTCCTGCGCACCGCATCTTCATCTCCTTCCAGATACTGGAAAAAGCGGTCGTTGCCGTAATAAAGACCACCCACCAGTTGGTCTCTGGCGTTGTTTTTTCGGGAGGTCATCAGGATTCGCGCAACGTGTGGCTCTACACCTTTTTCCACCGGCTTGGCTTCGAACGTGGCTTCACTGGCATAGGCCAGACGCATCAAGGACATAGCAACTCCGTACAACAGGATAGACGTAAGATGAATCCAAGATACGTCTGAACGTGTCGTTATGGATCACAGTTCCGGGTGGCCACAAACCTGACAGGCCCGATCCGTAGATGAAAGGAGGCGCTTTTTCCGCTATCCTCGGCGCTCAAAACCAGGCCATCAGGCCATTCTCCGCCTCTCCCGGGTTTCGCCATGCTCGACATCATCTACGTACTTGAAATGATAGGAATCGTCGCCTTCGCGATTTCCGGCATGATCGTGGCGCGCTCCAAGAATATGGATCCTGTGGGCGTGTTTACCATCGGATTTATCACGGCGCTAGGTGGCGGTACCCTTCGGGACCTGATCATGGACAACCACCCGCTCTACTGGATCAAGCATGAGGAACAGCCCATGCTGATTCTGGCGATGGCAATTGTCTTCAGTTACTGGAAACGGGCGGAGCGGCTTCGGGAGTCCAGAATCGTCTTTCCGGACGCCATCGGACTGGGAGTTTTTTCCATTCTGGGCGCCCAACTGGCCCTCGACCTGGGACACTCGTGGTTTGTAGCGTCTCTTCTCGGCGTCATGACCGGTACCTTTGGCGGCGCACTGCGAGACACTCTGTGCAACGAAGTGCCCTACATTTTCCGCAAAGACCAGATCTACGCATCCATTTCGTTTGCCGGTTGCTGGCTGTATTTCGTCTGCCAGTGGTTCCTGGACAACGAGGCCCTGCCTCTGACCATCGGACTGCTTTTCATCGTGATCGTGCGCATGCTGGCCGTGCGGTTTGATATCCGGCTCCAGCGGGATCCACATAACAGCTAGCCCCATCGGCTGCTTGACGAACTGTCAATCATCCCTTGGCCTGAGGCGCATGAGTCGGTAATATTGCCGTTTTTTCACGCAATCCACGAATTCCACTCAAACCAGATTCCCAAATACTAACTTTCAGCATCCTGTGAGGCAGACACCCGTCATGCTTGAACGACTGTTCCAACTCCAGGCCCACGGCACCACCGTTCGTAAAGAAGTGGTTGCGGGCATTACCACCTTCCTGACCATGGCGTACATCATTGTGGTCAACCCGAGCATCCTGTCGTCTACCGGCATGGATTTCGGGGCTGTCTTCGTTGCTACCTGCCTTGCAGCCGTTATCGGCACCCTGATCATGGGATTGTGGGCCAACTACCCCATCGCCCTGGCGCCGGGTATGGGACTGAATGCCTTCTTCTCCTTTACGGTCGTTGGCAGCATGGGCTACAGCTGGCAGGTGGCGCTGGGGGCGGTGTTCATTTCCGGCTTCCTGTTTTTCCTGCTGAGCATTTTCAAGGTCCGTGAATGGATCATTAACAGCATCCCAATGTCCTTGCGGTTCGGCATTTCTGCCGGCATTGGTTTCTTTTTGGCCCTGATTGCGCTCAAGAACGCCGGTATTGTGGTGGATCACCCTGCAACTCTGGTTGGCCTTGGTGAAGTGAAGGTTGCCGAAAGCCTGCTGTTCTTCGGCGGCTTCGTGCTGATCTGCGCACTGTCGTTCCGTCAGGTAACCGGCGCTGTCATGATTGGTATCATCGCGGTTACCGGCGTTGCCATGGCGCTGGGGATGGTGGAATACAAAGGCTTTGTTTCCGCGCCGCCCAGCCTGGCTCCCACTTTCATGCAGCTGGATCTGGCGGGCGCCCTGAACGTGGGCATGATCAGCGTTATTTTTGCGTTCCTGTTCGTTGACCTGTTCGACACCTCCGGCACGCTCATAGGCGCTGCCCAGCGTGGCGGACTGCTGGACAAGGACGGCAAGCTGCCGCGCCTGGGCCGGGCCCTGATGTCCGATTCGGTCGCCACCATGTCCGGTGCTGCCCTCGGCACCTCGACCACCACCAGCTACATCGAATCAACGGCGGGTATTTCCGCTGGCGGGCGTACCGGCCTGACCGCTGTGGTTGTTGCCGCACTGTTCCTGGCGTGTTTGCTGCTGTCGCCCATTGCCAGCATCATTCCCGCCTACGCAACCGCTCCGGCGCTACTCTACGTTGCGGTTCTGATGGCCAGCGGCCTCAAACTGGTTGACTGGGATGACGTTACCGACGCGGCTCCGGCTGTGGTCACAGCCCTGATGATGCCGCTGACGTTCTCCATCGCAAACGGCATTGCCCTCGGGTTCATTACCTACGCCATCCTGAAGGCTCTGAGCGGCCGCTGGGCGGATTTGAACGCCAGCGTTGTTATTATTGCTGTCGTCTTTGTTCTGAAATTCATTTTCCTGGATGCGGCCTGATCCGCATCCAGAGCATTAACCGGAACGTTTATGGATTATTTTTCTGAGAGCATCAAGAAGGCGATTCGTACGGTGCCGGACTGGCCAAAGCCCGGCGTAGCCTTTCGTGATATCACCACGGTACTGCAGGACAAGACCGCATTCCGGAAGCTGATTGATGCCTTCGTACACCGCTATCACGGCCACAAGATTGATGCGGTGGCAGCTGTGGACGCGCGCGGTTTCATCATCGGCTCAGCACTGGCCTACGAGCTCAACGCGTCCCTGGTACTGGTGCGAAAGAAGGGCAAGCTTCCCTTCGATACCCTGGTGGAAGACTACGAGCTTGAGTACGGCACCGCCTCCGTCGAACTGCACAAAGATGCCTTCAAGCCGGGCGATAATGTGGTATTGGTGGACGACCTGATTGCCACCGGCGGCACCATGCTGGCCGCGGCCCGGTTGATCCGCCGGATCGGCGCCGAAATTGTGGAAGTGGCCGCCATGATTGATCTCCCGGATCTCGGCGGCTCCCGCAAGCTTCAGGAAGAGGGTCTTCAGGTTTATACTGTCTGCTCGTTTGAAGGGGATTAACCGAACGTAGACAGGGGGCAGCCATGCCGGATTACCAACATCACTGGAAAGACGGCACTTCGATTCACCTGCCGTTAGGCAAGATCGTCTGTGTTGGCCGCAACTACGCGGAGCATGCAAAGGAACTGAACAATCCGGTGCCCGACGAGCCCCTGCTGTTCATCAAACCCTCCACCTCGGCCGTCCATATCACCCGCCCCCTGAGAATTCCGGCAGACCAGGGGGAGGTCCACTATGAAACCGAACTGGCCGTTCTCATTGGCCGCCCGCTGACCAACGCATCCGCCAGCCAGGCCGAAGCCGCAATACTCGGGTATGGCCTGGCGCTGGATCTGACCCTCCGGGATCTGCAAACCCGACTTAAAGAGAAAGGGCAGCCATGGGAGCGGGCCAAGGGGTTCGATGGAGCCTGTCCCCTGTCACCGTTCATTTCGGCTGACAAGCTCGCCGTGGACAACATTCACTTTACCCTGGATATCGACGGGCACCGCCAGCAAACCGGTGACACCCGGGATATGCTGAATCCCATTGTGCCGTTAATTGCCCACATCAGCGGCCAGTTCACCCTGCTTCCCGGCGATGTCGTGCTTACGGGTACACCAAAAGGCGTTGGCCCGTTGGCCTCAGGCCAGACCCTGTCACTTGAACTGGAAGACTTGCTGTTCGTGGAGACCAAAGTGGTTTAACGTTCAGGACCGGCTAAACCCAAATCCGGTCAAAGGCGTAATGGTATTTATGGCAAAGAAACCGGTTACCTCCCGACGTGGTCGCTTCTTCAAGCTCGCTGGCATGACTGCTTCCGTGGCAGGCCAGTATGCGGGTCAGCGCGCTCGCAGGCTTTTTCGCTCGGAGAACGACGAAGGCGCCCAGAGTGAAAGCTATACCCGCATGGCCGGGCAGATAGCCGACACCCTCGGGGAGCTCAAGGGTGCCGTGATGAAAGTCGGTCAGATTGCCTCCCAGACGCAGGATTTTCTGCCCCGGGAATTCTCGGAAGCCCTGGAAAAACTGCAGAAAGAAGCGCCACCAATGCCGTTCGAGGTGATCGTGGAGCAGATCGAATCCGAGCTCGGGAAGCCGGTCTCCGAATTGTTCGAGTACCTCCAGGAAAAGCCTTACGCGGCCGCATCCATCGGTCAGGTGCACCGTGCCCGCCTGCACGATGGCACCGATGTGATCGTCAAGGTCCAGTATCCCGGCGTAGACGAATCCTGCGACTCGGACCTGAAACAGCTGAGAATGACGCTCAAACTCGGCGGCCTGCTGAAAATGCCAAAGGAATCCGTGGACAAGCTGTTCGCAGAAATCCGGGAACGCCTGAAAGAAGAGCTGGATTACGAAAACGAGGCCCGGAACATCGAGCTGTTCCGCAAGTTCCACGAACAACAGCCCTGGGTCCTGATCCCGGCGGTCATTCCCGGCCATTCCACCCGGCGGGTGCTGACCATGGAACTGGTCGAGGGCGATCACGTCAGCAAGGTCACCCGGGAGCAATACGATCAGGACACCGTCAACCTGATCGGCCATCGCATCTTCACCCTCATGGCGGACCAGCTATTCCGGTTCCAGTGCATCCACGGCGATCCCCACGCCGGCAACTTCGCCTACCGACCGGACGGCTCCATCATCATGTACGACTTCGGCTGCGTGAAAAAACTCAAGCCGGAGATCGTAGAAGCCTACCGCAACGCCCTCGTGGCCGCGCTTGATGAAGACTATGAGGCCCTGGACCGCTACCTGATCGACCTTGGCGCGCGGGTGGGAAGCCAGCCAGCCGTGGATGAAGCGTATTACGCGATGTGGCGGGACATACTCGTGGTGCCTTTTGAGCAGCGCGACCAGCCCTACGATTTCGCGGAAGCCGACATTCACAAACGCGTCGCTGAAAAAACCAGCACAGTGTTGAAATACCTGGACTATTTCAAACCGCCTGTGGAGAGCATTTTCATTGACCGAATGATTGCCGGTCATTACTGGATGCTGAAAAGACTGGGGGTTCAGGCGGCATTTCGGTCGGAGCTCGAGAAATACCTCAAGGCTTCAGAGACCGCTGCCCCAGGATGAGCCTCGAGAAATGGAGAGTTACTTCAGGCCATCAACCCACTCGGCCACACCCTCGGCAGCCCCCTTGCGAATGACCCGGGCACGGGACACTGAAGCGGGCTCTCCCGGGTCGACGACCGTGATGGGCACATCCATGTCCACCTCATACACCAGCCCCGCCGCCGGATAGACCTGGAGCGACGTCCCTACGATCAGCAGATGATCGGCGGTGCGCACAATGTCGGCGGCCTTTTCCAACATGGGAACTTCCTCACCGAACCAGACGATATGGGGGCGAAGCTGGGCGCCGCGGTCGCAGGTGTCGCCCGGATTGATATCACGATAACCAATGTCGTAAACCAGCTCCGGATACCTTGAACTGCGGGCCTTGGTGAGCTCTCCGTGAAGATGAATGACGTTGCTGGCGCCACCCCGTTCGTGGAGATCGTCCACGTTCTGGGTGATCACCGTTACCCGGTACCGCTTTTCCAGCTCTGCCAGCAGGCGATGGGCCCGGTTGGGCTGGGCGGATTCCAGCTGGCGCCGGCGGTCGTTGTAGAACCTCAGCACCAGCTCCTGATTCCGGGCAAACGCCTCGGGCGTGGCCACATCGTACACACTGTGCTGCTCCCACAGCCCGCCGTTGTCACGGAATGTGGAGAGGCCGCTCTCGGCGCTGATACCTGCGCCTGTCAGTACAACGATGTGGTCCTGCATCAGTCGAAAATCTTGCCTGGGTTCATGATGCCGTTGGGATCGAATACCTTTTTAATACCTCTCAGGTAAGCGATCTCCGCCTCACTGCGTGTATATTGAAGATAGGGCTTCTTGGTCATACCCACACCGTGCTCGGCTGACACACTGCCCTGGTAGCGCTCGACAATCTCGAACACCCATTTGTTAACCTGCTGGCACTTCTCGAAAAAGTCCTCGTTGGCCATATCTTCCGGCTTGAGGATATTGAGATGCAGATTGCCATCGCCGATGTGCCCGAACCAGATAATCTCGAAATCCGGATAGTGCTCGGTAACCACGGCGTCGATTTCCTGCAGGAAACCCGGCACCTTGGAGACCACCACGGAGATGTCATTCTTGTAGGGCGTGCGGGGCGCGATGGATTCGGAGATGCGCTCGCGCAACTGCCACAGGTTCTGGGCCTGGGTTTCGCTCTGGCTGATCACACCATCGAGCACCCAGCCGTTCTCCACACATTGCTCAAACAGGGTCATGGCGTCGTCCATCACCTGGTCGGAGACAGACTCGAACTCCAGCAAAGCGTAGTAAGGCGCTTCGGTTTCAAACGGCGCCTGCACCTGGCCATGGGCCAGCACGTGCCCCATGGCCTGATGAGAGAAAAACTCATAGGCGGTGAGGTCGATCTTTTTCTGGAAAGTCTGCAGCACGTCCATGGTGTTGGTCAGGTCATTCAACCCCAACACCAGTACGGTCAGGTTATCCGGCTTGCGGGACAGCTTCATGGTCGCTTCCGTGATAAAGCCTAGCGTCCCCTCAGCACCAATAAACAGATGACGCAAATCGTAGCCGGTATTGTTCTTTTCCAGATCCTTGTTCAGATCCAGGATATCGCCCTTGCCAGTGACTACCTTGAGCCCGGCCACCCAGTCCCGGCTCATGCCATAACGGATCACTTTGATACCGCCGGCGTTGGTGGAGAGGTTGCCCCCCAGTTGGCTGGAACCGGCGGAGGCAAAATCTACCGGGTAATACAGATCATTTTCTTCAGCAAAATTCTGGAGCTGCTCGGTCACAACGCCCGCCTGACAGCGAACCACTCGATCACTGGCGTTGAAATCCAGGATCTGGTTCATGTTGTCGAACGCCACAACCACTTCACCATTGGCGGCCACGGCACCGGCACTCAGACCTGTCCGGCCGCCGGAAGGCACCAGCGCCACCTGATTCTCATTGGCGAACTTCACCAGCGCCTGCACCTGCTCAGTGGTTTTGGGCAAGGCAATCGCCAAAGGTTTGGGTGGGTAGATCTTGGTCCAGTCCTTGCCATAGGTATCCAGATCTGCCGGGTCGGTCAGCACCTTGCCGGGTGCATCGCCAGTAGCCATCAGGTCTTTGAGGGAAGCAATGATCTGTTCAGAATTCATGGGCTATTCGGTCTCGTCAGGTTTCGGCCGGAGCATCCTGCAACAGGAGTCACAGACAGTTGATTCAGGCAAACCGGCGCGCTGTGAAAATCTGCGTTTATGGTATCATACCGACCCTGTTCTGTGAGCCAGCCCCGACGATCACTGGCCACAGGTCATTTCACGTGACGAAAGGTTCGGAAGCAAGCCCATGTCAAATACGTCTCTTGAGAAGAGCAAAATCCGTATCCTGCTGCTGGAAGGCGTCCATCAATCTGCCATTGATACCCTGAACGCTGCGGGCTATACCAACATCGAGTACCTGTCTCACTCGCTGGCCGAGGAAGAGCTGATTGAGAAAATTGCCGATGCGCACTTCATCGGTATCCGCTCGCGCACCCAGCTGACAGAGAAAGTATTTGAAGCCGCCAACAAGCTGGTGGCCGTGGGTTGTTTCTGTATCGGTACCAACCAGGTGGATCTCCAGGCAGCCACCCGGCGCGGCATTGCCGTATTTAACGCGCCCTTCTCCAACACCCGGAGCGTTGCCGAACTGGTTCTGGCCCAGGCCATCCTGCTCCTGCGTGGTGTTCCAGAGAAAAACGCCAAAGCCCATCGCGGCGAATGGCTGAAGTCCGCCAAGGACAGCTACGAAATCCGCGGCAAGAAGCTGGGCATCATCGGCTACGGCAACATCGGCACCCAGTTCAGTGTCCTGGCCGAGGGCCTGGGCATGGATGTGTATTTCTACGATGTAGTGTCAAAGCTGTCGATCGGTAACGCCACTCAGGTGGGCACGCTCCAGGAGCTGCTCAACATTGCCGACGTGGTCAGCCTGCACGTGCCGGAAACACCGGCCACCAAGTACATGTTCAAGGCCGAGCAGTTTGCCCAGATGAAGCCCGGCAGCATTCTGATGAATGCCTCCCGTGGCACGGTTGTCGACATTGATGCCCTGGCCGACGCTCTGCGCAGTGGCAAACTGCTGGGCGCCGCCATCGACGTATTCCCGGTGGAACCCAAATCCAACGATGAGGAGTTTGTGTCTCCGCTACGGGAATTCGATAACGTGATCCTGACCCCGCACGTGGGCGGCTCCACCATCGAAGCCCAGGAGAACATCGGTCGGGAAGTGGCGGAAAAACTGGCCATGTACAGCGACAACGGCACGTCTGTTTCGTCCGTGAACTTCCCGGAAGTGGCCCTGCCGTCACACCCCAACCAGCACCGCCTGCTGCACATCCACGAGAACGTGCCGGGCGTGATGTCCGAAATCAACCAGGTATTCTCGGAGAACGGCATCAACGTCTGCGGTCAGTACCTGCAAACCAAGGAAGACATTGGTTACGTGGTTGTGGATGTGAACAAAGAATACGGCGAGCTGGCGCTGGAAAAGCTGCTCAAAGTGAAGGGAACGATTCGCTGCCGCGTCCTGTTCTGATTCATGGCCTGAGACAAAAACCGGAGCATTTGCTCCGGTTTTTTATGGCCTTAGAACAGCGACTTACTGCATGGGCACGAGCGTCAGCTCAACGCGACGGTTCTGCTCACGACCGGCCGGGGTATCGTTGGAGGCCACAGGGTAGCGCTCACCATACCCCACAGCACGGGTACGCTTGGGCTCAATGCCCTGGTTCAGCAGGAAGTCACGTACTGAGGATGCGCGACGCTCACTGAGCAGCTGGTTGTAGCTGTCCGAACCAGAGCTGTCGGTATGGCCTTCAATCTGAATAATCGTTTTGTCGAATTCCTTCAGCACCAGGGCAACTGATTCGAGAGTGCCGCTGAATGAAGGCTTGATCGTCGATTCATTCAGATCAAAGGTGATGTTGCCCGGCATGATCAGTTCGATCTCGTCGCCGTTACGCACTACGCGAACACCGGAACCCTCCAGCTTGCGACGCAGCTCGGCTTCCTGCTTATCCATGTAGTAACCAACGCCACCGCCGATAGCAGCGCCACTGGCCGCGCCAATCAGGGCGCCTTTTCCCCGATCACTCTTACTTGAAGTTGCGGCACCGATGGCCGCACCGCCAATCGCGCCAATAATGCTGCCCTTGGTCGCATTCGACGTTTTCTCTTCGCCGGTGTACGGGTCATAGGTCATACAACCACCAAGACCAAACGTTGCCACCGCAAATGCAAGAATCGTCTTCTTCACAGCTTTCTCCTGTGCCTTGTTTCTTCAGCAAACCCGATTCAACGGGTCCTTTCTGCCGAATTCGTGAATGTATCAATGATGGTATTGAATACGGTTGCCTGTAAATCCTGAGCTTCGTTCACAAGATGATGACGTCCGTCAGGGATTTTCAGTTCCTCTACCGCCGAAAATTTATTCCGGATAATGCGCAAATTATGTTGCCAATCGACTGTCAGGTCCTTTTCACCTTGCACGACGGTCACGGGAAAGTCGACAGGCCGGGCCGATTCGATATGGGGCACCCACTTTCTTAACGCACTCACCCAATCTACGTGTACCGCCCTGGCCTGGAGCGGATCGTGTTCCCGCAGAAACCTCAGAAAACGGCTATTTCCGCTGTTCTCTGCAAACACCCGGCGCCAGCGGGAAATGAACGGTTTGGCGATGCTATGGAGTACCTTGGCTCCTAACCAGCCCGCCGGCCTTACCAGTGGCGCCAGCAGCACGACTTTCCGGAAATCCGAGGTCTGCTGATTGTGCTGATTGGACAACAGATAGTCGATCAGGATCGCGCCACCGGTGCTCTGGCCCACCGCAAACCAGGGCTGGCGTACCTTGTCTCTGACCTTGGCCATCACATCTGTCAAGACACCCTGGTATTCGAGAAAACTTCCAATCGCCGCCGGCGTGCCGCTGGAAAGACCATGTCCCGGTTGATCATAAGCCAGCACATCAAAGCCGGCGCCCAGACAGCGGTCAATCAACTGGCTGTACAGCCCAACATGATCGAAGTAGCCATGCATAATAAACACTGTGCCGCGTTCACCTGCCTGCTCCGGCAACCGGAAATAATGCACCATGACCTCGTGATCACACGCGTTGACGTACCCCTGATGGTAAGCAACGTCCGGGTGCTCCACCCAGAGATCCAGACCGTAAAAGCGGCAGTAGGCGACCATTTCGTCGCTGAGATCCCGCGCGCAGGCCGGATCGAAGGGTTCGAGCCTGTCCAGAAGCGAGTGCCTATCCCAATCCGGTATTTCTATGGTATCTGTTTTCCAGTACACGTAGAGTTAAACGCCTGTCATGAATAGATTATAAATTTTGGCCTCCAATCCTAACCCATAGCAGGGGAAAGACACAGATGTTGCAACACCTTCTGGAGAGTGCGTTGCGCCAGACCATGAACCGGCTGGTAAGACCGGTTCTCAACCCGACGGTGCCGGTTCCGCTTCAGCGACGCATTGTGCGCCAGGCTTACAGGAGTTCGATACCGCCCAAGGGTGCAAAATTCGAAGCCACCACGGTTGGCGGTATTCCCGTTACCCGAACCAGTTTCAGCATCAAGCCGCACGGCGCCGTTCTCTATCTGCACGGCGGTGGCTATATTATCGGTTCTTCGAGTACCCACCGCGGCATAACCGGGCACCTGGCAAAAACCAGCAATTGCAGCATTGTTACGCCTGATTACCGGCTGGCACCCGAATTCCCCTTTCCCGCAGCTCTGGACGATGCGGAAGCTTGCTGGAACGGCCTGCTGGAGCAGGGCCTCAAGCCGGAGCAGATCGCTGTCGCAGGGGATTCCGCCGGCGGCGGCCTCGCCGTTGCCCTGGCCATGCGGCTACGCGACAAGCAGCAGTCCCTTCCGGCATCGCTAACAGTATTTTCACCCTGGGTAGACCTCACTCAGGAGCAGCTCTATGAACCCGAATGTGAGCCGGTACTCCAGCCAAGCTGGACCAGTAAGGCAGCAAAGCTCTATGCCGGAAAGGAGTCCCTGAGCAATCCGCTGATCTCACCGGTATTCGGCGACCTGAGCGGCCTGCCGCCCCTGCTGATTCAGGTGGGTAGCCAGGAGATTCTGTTGAATGATGCCGAGCGGCTGGCCGAAGCGGCGAACCGTCAGGATGTAGAAGCCCGCCTGGAGATATACAACAGCCTCTGGCACGTTTTTCAGGTGCACAGCGGCCAGCTCGACAGGGCCACAAAGGCGATGGAAACCGCTGGCGAACACATCAAACGTCATCTGGCAGGCTGAGTTCACCCCGGGCAAGGGCCTCTTTCCTTAGCCGGGGCCACTGCTTGATGTGCCACTCCAGACGGGAAGCCTGGCTTCTGTCGCCAGCGGCGGCGCTGAAGACCAGTTCCAATGGCCCCTTTCCCCTCAGACTACGGGCGCCCCTGGGCGCGCCCGCCTGATGCTCCCGGAAACGTCGTTCAACGTCGGTCGTGATTCCGGTGTAGAGCGCTCCACTGGCGGTTCGAACCATGTAGACAAACCAGCTAGCCAAGATTTAACGCCTCTTCCCTGTCTTTGACTTTTTTCTGCTGGATCCAGAGCCCCATCATGATAAGAATCAGGCCAATGTAGGTGGAGGGCAGAATATGCTCCCCCAGAATGAAATAGATGAACACCAGTGAAAGGAAAGGAGAGATGAAAATCAGATTGCTGACTTTCGACGTGTTCTCTGCCTTTTTCATGGCGTAGGACCAGAGCACAAAGGCAATACCCATCTCGAAAACGCCAACGTAAACCGCAGCGGCAAGCGACGTTCCCGAAGCGAAATTCAGGCCCTCTGTCCACCAACAGATCAGCAGAATCACCGGGAGCCCACACAGAAAATTCAGGAACAGGCCAACCACCGGATCGCGGGTATCCCGGGTGGCAATAATCCAGTAGGACGCCCAGACCACGGTACTGCCGAGGGCGAGAGATACACCCAGAGGATCCTCGAAACTCAGCGAAGTCACCGCTCCACGGGTGGCAATGACCACTACGCCGGCGTAACAGATCAGGCCTGCCACAATATCGAGCTTGCGCAGCCGGTGCCCAAGAAAGGGCACCGACATGTAGGCCAATACCAGCGCCCAGGTGTAATTCAGCGGTTGCGCTTCCTGGGCCGGCAACCTGTCAAACGCCCCGAACAACAAAAAATAGTACAGGCAGGGATTGATCAGCCCCATGCCGAACGACTGGGCGTACTGTTTGCGACTGAGAGAAAACACCAGATGCCAGCGCCCCTGCAGCATCAGAATGACGGCCATGACGACCACAGACGCACTGCAGGCAATCAACAGCATCTGAACGGGCGCCAGCTCCCTGAGCGACAGCTTGAAAGCGGTTGCCACTGTTGACCACAATAGCACCGTGCCCAGGCCATAAAGCATCGCCTGCTTCTGGTTTTTCATTCACGGCCTCCTGCCAGCCACTGGAACTCCATCGATTTTCTCCTCTACCCGCGGGATCGTCTGGCCGACAGTGTAATGCAATCGAACCCTGTTACCCACGGCGGGGCGCATTCTTGTGTTACCTTGTCTACCAATGTCGAAAAGGATTGAGAAAACTGGAGCCCCGTTATGCCCGCTGCCCGTATCAGGTTCTGGCCATTAAGCATCGCCTTGGTCATTGCGCTGGCCGGCTGCTCAGACAGCCAAACCGACCATGGGCCGGAGGCCGCCAAGGCACCGGAAGCGCCCGAATACCCCGTCACCTGGCGCTTCGCCCTGGAAGAAATCGAGGGTAGCGTTCAACACGCCTATGCCGAAGCCCTGAAAGAACGCATAGAAGAGCGTTCTGAAGGCAAGATTGAAGTCGATATCTTTCCCTACGGCTCTCTCGGCACCTCGGCGCAGCTCACCGAACTCGTCAAGAACGGTTCGGTCAGTCTTGCCTTCGCCTCTCCCGGGCACCTGGCCAACACCATCCCGGAAGTGGGCCTTTTCACTCTGCACTATGTTCTGCCGGACGACGCTGAGGTGACCCGACAGCTTCTGGCGAGTCCGGAACTCCTTAATCTGTTTGAACAGCCCTATGCCGACCAGAACATGAAACTGCTTGGCTTCGTGCCGGAGGGCTGGATGGCCTGGACGGCCAACAAGGCGCTGCGCACACCGGACGATTTCAATGGCCAGCGGATACGCACCATGACATCCGACATGGCCGAGGAAGCCTTTCGAGCCTATGGCGCCGAACCGAGTCAGATCCCCTATTCCCAGGTCTACAGCGACCTCCAACTGCGTAAGATTGATGGCCAGAGCAATCCCGTTTTTGCCATCGAGGAAATGGATTTCTATGAAGTCCAGAGCACCATGACGCTTGCGCGGCCGGCACAGTTCGTTGCCTCTGTGGTCTCAAATCTTGATTGGTACAACGCGTTGCCGGAAAACCAGCAACAATGGCTTGATAACGGCCTCAACGATGTTGCGCAGATTGCCTGGGAGACCCAGGAGGAACTGAATCAGACCCGGCTGGAAAAAATGTTGGAAGAAGGACACCTGAAAGTTGTCCGCCTGACTGATGCAGAGCGGGAGGCATTTCGGCAAGCCAGCATGCCTGTGCGTGACCTCTATCTGGAACGCACCGGCGAGAGCGGACAGCGTATTTTCGAACGTTTGCAACAACTGATCGAAGAGCTGGACGCCAATAAGCCGGAGTAGACTGCCGGACTATTCCGGCACCAGCCATCCAATATCATGGGTCAGATTCAGAACATCTGGCCCGGCTACATCACTCATCATCGCCGATAAACGGGAATCAAAGCCCCAGGGCGGATTCACCACCAGCATGCCCGATCCGACCATGCCCCGCTCCGGCGGCTTTCTGAGATGCACCTCGCTACACAGCACCTTGCGCACGCCGGTGCGCCCGACAGCCTCTTTCAGTTGCTGCTGCAATCCGCTCGTGAGTATCGGATACCAGACCAGATAAACCCCGTGACGGCACTTTTGCCAAGCCTTTGCCAGGGTTTCAGCGACCTCAACGTAGTCAGATTTAATTTCATAGGAAGGATCAATGAGCGTCAGCAACCGTGGCTGTTTCGGTGGCAGCTGCTTCAGAAGGCCGGCCAGGCCATCCTGTTTGAGCACGCGGACGGGGGCTTCGGCGGCCCATCCCGCCAGCTGTTCGCTCTCGGATGGATGGAGTTCGAACAACGTCAGCGCATCCGCGGGCCGTAGAAAATGCCGGAACCACACCGGAGACCCCGGGTAAACAGAGAGTTCCCCATCACCGGCATTGAATCCTGCCAGCACGTCCAGAAACGGCTTCCAATCCCCGGACCTTAGCCTATCTCTTCCACTCCATACCTTTTGAACGCCGTAATCAGCCTCTCCTGTCTTTCGGGCACGCTCACTGCGTAAATCGTATATGGCGCTGCCGGCGTGGGTGTCGAAACAGGCAATGCCGGATGTTTTCGACTGCATCATCGCAAGGGCAAGCGCCAGTGAACTGTGTTTCTGGACATCGGCAAAGTTGCCTGCGTGGAAGGCGTGTAGATAGCTCAACATACAAAAATAGCTCCCTGGTAACGGAGCCATTAAGCCCGATCACAGTTGCCAAGAGCAAGAGACCCGACACGCATGATGGTCACACCCCCTATTCCCGCTTGCCTTTTCATCAGTCGGCACCCATAATCGTGAACGCTAATTTTTCTCATTTTCACCACGATTACCAAAAATGGAGGAAGGAATGAAATCCATGTTTCGTCCGGCCCCACTCGCGCTGACAGTGGCCGCCATGCTAACTGCGGGATGCGCTTATACTCCCTGGACCTCAGAGAAGCCAGAACCCGCTACCAAGGCTTCCGTAGTTGATCACTATGCCGACCTTGCTCACGCCAACTATGAAGATGCCCTGATTACCGCCCGCGCGCTGGACGACGCTACCGATCGGCTGATTGCCAACCCGACCGAAGAGAACCTTGCAGCCGCAAAAGAAGCCTGGCTCGCCGCGCGAATCCCCTACCAGCAAACTGAAGTATTCCGGTTTGGCAACGCTATTGTCGATGACTGGGAAGGACAACTGAACGCCTGGCCGCTGGATGAGGGCCTGATCGATTACGTCAAGGCTGACGGCTACCAGCACGAGTTGGGCAACTCCGGGGCCACCGCCAATATCATCGCGAGCAACAGCATCAATGTGGGCGGTGAAACATTGAATGTGGCCTCTCTTTCCCCTGCACTGCTGGCCGATCTGAACGAAGTAGGCGGATCTGAAGCCAACGTGGCTACCGGCTACCATGCAGTTGAATTTTTGCTCTGGGGCCAGGATCTGCACGGTTTCGAAAGCGGCGCCGGTGAGCGCCCGGTTACGGATTACGCCAAGGGCGCTGATTGCACCAATGGCAATTGTGAACGTCGCGGGGAATACCTGGACGCGGTAACCGACCTTCTGGTCTCAGATCTGGAGTGGATGGTGGCCCAGTGGGCACCCGGTGCCAACGACAATTATCGCGCCCAGCTGACTGCCGCCGACGCCAATGAAGGTGTTCAGAAAATGCTGTTCGGAATGGGCTCCCTGTCCCTGGGTGAACTGGCCGGTGAACGGATGAAGGTTGCCCTGGAGGCCAACTCCTACGAAGATGAGCACGACTGCTTCAGCGACAATACCCACAATTCCCATTACTACAACGGCCAAGGCATCCAGAATGTCTATACCGGCACCTACCGTCGTGTCGACGGCAGCCTGGTGACTGGACCCTCTCTGTCTGACCTTGTCCAGCAGAGCAACCCTGAACTGGATGCGCGCCTGAACAACCAGTTGGATGCGTCCATGGAAGCCCTCGCCCTGATGAAGGCTCGTGCAGAGAGCAGCGAGAACCCCATGGCATTCGATACCATGATCGCACCGGGGAACGCCGAAGGTACCCGGATCGTCAACGGCGCGATCATGGCGCTGGTCGCCCAGACCGGATCCATTGAGCAGGCTGCGCGGGACCTTGGCATCGAAGCCCTGTCTCCGGATGACGCCGGTCACGCGTTCTGAGCATGATGAGACCGTTCGCCTTGATCGGTGCGCTGGCAATTGCCAGCGCACCCGTCTCCGCCCAAACCCACGCGGGTTACCCTATTCAGACCACTCCCGCCACCGGTGGCGAGGGGACGGTTCAGCAGTCAGATACCAACGCCTATTCGCTGCCCCAGGGCAATCTGTCCATGACCAAGCGTCTGGATTTCAGCGTGGGCAACAGCTTCTTCCGGAACCCCTGGGTCGAGGCACCGGCGAGCACCGATGCCCGTGATGGCCTTGGCCCGCTGTTCAACACCAACTCCTGCCAGGGATGCCACATCAAGGATGGTCGCGGACATCCCCCCGGTGTTGATGAACCGCCAGTTTCCCTGTTTCTGAGGCTGGCAGTGCCTGCTGATCCGGTACGGGACGCCGAAATTCTGCGCAAGCACGGTTTTAAACCGGCACCGGTCTACGGCAGCCAGTTGCAGACCGCTGCACTTCCCGCGGCAAAGCCCGAGGCCGATCTCGTCATTGAATGGACGCCGGTGAAAAAGACCCTGGCCGACGGCACTGTTGTGGAATTGCGCAAGCCTGTGTATCGCATCGAAAACCCAAACTACGGTCCGTTGCCCAACGAGCTGCTGGTTTCACCCAGGGTAGCACCGCAGATGATCGGAATGGGCCTGCTGGAAGCCATCCCCATCGAAAAGCTGCAAGCCCTTCATGACCCTGACGATGCCGACGGCAATGGCATTTCCGGAAAACTCAACCAGGTCTGGGATCTGGCAATGGAACAGACGCGGCCTGGCCGATTTGGCTGGAAGGCGGCGGAGCCGGATGTCCATCAGCAAAGCATGGGTGCCTTCGCCGGCGATATGGGCCTGACCTCGACCCTGAAACCCACAACCGACTGCATGCCCGAGCAGAACTGTGAGCGGTTCGCCCATGGCGGCGAACCGGAAGTAAGCGATAAGGTTGCCAACTTTGTGACCTTCTATGCCAGGAGCCTCGCCGTTCCGGCACGCCGAAATCTTGAGTCCGGTTCGGTTCAACAAGGAGCAAAACTGTTCAACGAAATTGGCTGCGCTGGTTGTCATACTCCCCGACACCAGACGGGTGAGGTAGCCGAACGCCCGGATCTCAGCAATCAGACTATCTGGCCCTACACAGATCTGCTGCTCCATGACATGGGCCCGGCTCTGGCGGATGGACGTGATGAATTCCTGGCCAATGGCAACGAATGGCGAACCCCCCCGCTGTGGGGCATTGGACTGGCGCAAGTAGTGAATCCTCAGGCCGGGTTCCTGCACGACGGTCGTGCCCGCACACTGGAAGAAGCCGTGCTCTGGCATGGTGGTGAGGCAACGACAGCCGCCGATCGCTACCGCCAGATGTCGTCCGGGGATCGTTCGGCCCTGATTGATTTCCTGAATTCACTCTGAGGATCAGCCATGCAACCGATCAACAGACTGCTGTGCACATTTATCCTCGCAGCAACATCGCCCCTGGTGTGGGCAAGCGATGCCACCAGCCAGGCCCGCCAGCAATGGTATGAGGGCATTGCGACTGGCTATCAGTCGCTGAAAAAAGAAACGGGCGCTCTGGCTGACCTCGCCCGGGACTACTGCCGGAATCCTGCCCCGCAAAGCCGGGATCAACTGGAAGCCGCCTGGCTGGATGCCTTCCTGGCCTGGCAGCGGGTGCGCTTTGTCGATTTCGGTCCGGTCGAAAACAACAATCTTTCCTGGCAGTTCCAGTTCTGGCCCGACCCAAAGAATCTGGTCGCGCGGAAAGCAGCTTACCTGACCGGGGACAAGGAACCGATCGCTCCGCAGGTGATCAGCCAATCCGGCGTGGCCGTTCAGGGCTTCCCGATGATTGAATACCTGCTGTTCGATCAGACGTTTAATACCGGGGCTGACAAACTGCCCGCCCCCCGGACCTGCGAGCTGCTGATCAGCGTGGCTGCCCACGTAGAGAGCAACGGCGACGAATTGGTGAACCGATGGCAGGCCTTCAGGCCTCACTACTTGAAGACCGACCAGTACTTTGACACTACCGTCCGCGCAGGGATGGCCGCACTGGAGATCCTGGAGGAGCGCCGACTGGCCCAACCGATGGGTCTGCGCGGGAATGGAAAGCGCAATCCCTACATCGCGGACGCCTGGCGCAGCGGCAAAACGCTGAAGACCGTCGAGGCCACAGTCGACGGGCTGGACCAGTTCTTTTTGCCAGGGCTCACGACAGCGCTTGAAGGCAAGGAAGAGCAGCATCTTGCAGAGCGCATTCGTAATCAGTTCAACGAAGTTCAGCAAAACTTTCCCGGTGCTTATCTTCCCATGGCAACGGCCCTGAACGAAGAAGACCAATTCCGGGTCCTTCAGGGCCTCTACGTGGACGTTTCGCAGTTGACCATTCTGGTGAATGACCAGGCGGCGGTTGCTCTCAACGTAGTAAGAGGCTTCAACTCGAGCGATGGCGACTGAGGAGGCGACTGTTCCTATGCGTTTGCACCGGCGGACCCTTCTCAAAGCATCCGTTGGCGGTGGTATTGCACTGGCCCTGACCGGCTGTTCAATGCTTCCGCGAAAAGCCTCGGGCGAACCAGACCACTATGCCGGCGCCATCGGCTTGCCGGATGGCAGCTTTGGCGTCAGCGCGTTCGATCGCACCGGTAACATCCTCTGGCAAACGCCGGTTCAAACACGCTGCCACAGCGGGTGCAACCGGCCTGCCAGGGGCGAAACCCTTTTCTTTGATCGTCGCCCCGGATGGTCGTTTTATGTGTTCGATACAACGACCGGAGCTTTCAAGCACCGCATAGACGCGGCAGCCGGCGAGCACTTCGTGGGCCACGGTGTTTTTTCCCTGGATGGCCGCTGGCTATACGTAACCGCCAGCCGGTACGAACAGGGCGAAGGCATTATTGCGGTATACGACGCGGAAAAGGAGTACCAGCGAACCGATACCTTCGATCTTAACGGCATTGGTCCCCACGAGCTGACCATGCACCCGGACGGCGAAACCCTGGTGATCGGACTCGGGGGTATCCTGACCCACCCGGACTACGACCGTATAAAGCTGAACCTGGATACCATGGATCCTGCCCTGCTTCTGATGAATCGTCATTCCGGCAAAATCGTTGGCCGTTTCAAGCCGCCCCATCATCAGCAAAGTGCCCGTCATGTGAGCGTCAGCGGGATTGGCCGCGTGTACGTGGCCTTTCAATATCAGGGACCGCAGTACGAAACGCCGCCCTTGTTGGCGCGCCTTGAACAGGGAAAACTGCGGGAATACCGATTCGATGCGGACACCCAGAAAGCTATGGCCAACTACATAGCCAGTGTCGTTGCCCATCCAGAGAACGACCTTGTTGCTGCTGCCTCACCTGTTGGTGGCACAGCCATTATCTTCAGGGGCAGAACCGGTGAACTGGTGAACCGCGCCTCCATCGCCGATTGCGCCGGTGTCCAGGCCCTTGCCGGGGGCGACTTCCTGATCTCCTCCGGCCAGGGCAAGCTGGTTCGGATGGGCGCTACCACACCGGCCAGGGAACTGGCAGATCTTCCTGTTTACTGGGATCACCATCTGGTCTGATTAGTGGCAACCACCGTACTCCGGACTTAAGGATACCGGTCCACACTGGTATCCTTCTGACTCATTTTCCGGAGGACAGCGGTTTGCCCGAGAGCAGAAAGGACACCATCGACCAGCTTTACAGCCTGATTGCCAACGAAGAAGACGCACGGGTCTGCAAAGACATTCCGGAGGAAGCCTGTCGCGAGGTGCCCCGAAATTTCTTCCTGATTCTCGCCAGCAACGTACTGACCAAGCTGGGCGATCTCCTCATCAGCCCCAAAACCGTCCTGGCCTGGTTGATGAGCGCCATCGGTGCTCCTGCACTGGTGGCCTGGCTGGTTCCGATCCGCGAATCCGGCTCTCTCGTTCCACAAATGGTCATCGCAGCCTGGGTGCGCCGCAAACCCGTTCGCAAGTGGTTCTGGACCCTCGGAAGTTTCGGCCAGGCTGCCAGTGTTGTGGCCATGGCGGCGAGCATCTGGTTTTTCGAAGGCTATGTCGCAGGTTCCGGGATCATAGCCGCCCTCATTGTGTTTTCCCTGGCCCGAGGATTCTGCTCGGTATCCATGAAAGATGTTCAGGGCAAATGCATTCCGAAAACCCGCAGGGGGAGACTTGGCGGACTGGCCTCTACCATTGGCGGCACGGCCACCGTTGTGCTGACCGCCCTCCTGTTCTGGGAACGCGGCGACCCGACCATTGCCTTCTATACCGTGCTACTACTTCTGGCCGGTGTTCTCTGGGTCATTGCCGGGTTCCTGTTTGCCGGAGTGGAAGAGTATGAAGGTGAAACCGGAGGTGGCGGTAACGCCATCACCGAAGCGTTCCAAAGCCTTTCCCTGCTCCGCGATGATGCACCGTTCAGACACTTCGTGATCACCCGGGCGCTTTTACTTTGCTCGGCCCTGGCGTCGCCCTACTTCGTGGTGCTTGCACAGAAGGAGTCCGACATTGGCTGGATGCTGGGTATCTTCCTGTTGGCCAGCAGTCTGGCCAGTTCCCTCAGTGCCAGCTTCTGGGGCTGGGCCGCGGACACCTCAAGCCGTAGAGTCATGATACGTGGTGCTGCCATGGCCAGCGGAGTGTGTCTGCTCGTCGGTTTTACCGCGCTGTTTATCGGGACGGAAATCGGCAGTGTATGGTTCTACCCGGTCGCCTTTTTCGTTCTGAGCATAGCCCACGCCGGCGTCAGGCTGGGGCGCAAAACCTATCTGGTGGATATGGCAGGCGGCAACAAACGCACCGATTACACGGCGGTGAGCAACACGGTCATTGGTGTTCTTCTGCTGGTTACCGGCGGCCTGACCGCCCTCGTATCGATGATCTCAGAGGTAGCAGTGATTATTGTTCTGGGTCTGATGGGGCTGGCAGGGATGTTCAGCGCAATCCGCCTGAAGGAAGTCACCGAAGACTGATCAAGGGCGCCCTCCTCAGGAGGGTGCCTTGCCATCGTTCAGAGCCAGAGCGCCTTTGACGATCCGGTAGATGATCCAGATAGAAATACCAAGGAGAATGAACCAGCCGATAATAATCGGCGTGGTCACAATGCCAATCACCGTCCAGAGCAGGCCAATCCAGAAGGTGCGGATCTGCCAGCGGAAGTGCTGCTCCACCCAGGTATTGCGAACATCGTCCAGCTTCACGTAATTGATAATTACACCCACCAGACCGGTAATGCCTCCCACGAAGAAAGACAGTGCCTGAAGGATGTAGACCACCACCGCCAGGTTACGCGCCGGGTCACTGCGGCGGGAAGCGGGATCCGTGTCGGCAGGTATAAACTCCGGTTCAGCCAAGACAACTCTCCTATTGATTGGACAATTGGAGTCTAGCACAGCCTCTAGAGTCGATAATCCCGACCCGGTCAGTGATTATCCGGACGGTAGCCCAGGCGGAAACCGCCCCAATGCTTGCCATTCACATAGATCGGCACCGAGAGATCATGCATGATTTCGCCGGTATCCCGTCGATAGGTCTGCAACAGCATGTTCTCGGTGTGCTGACCACAGCGGATACCCGTGCGATCGTTGAACAGCCGCTTGCTTCGGCTTTTAACCAGATCCACCTTCGGATCTCCGGTTGGTGCGTGTGCGAAATCCCGGTTGTGGGTCGGTACATACCCGTCTGGCGCAGCCGCTATGGCAAAGACAATGGCCTCATGGGCGTTCTTCACCTGTTCCTGAATGGCCGGCAGGTACTGATCAGTAAACTTGTCAAAGCTGCTGGAGTATTTCGGCGGATGCGTGTTCGGGATGGGAGTCCGCGTCTTGTCGAACAGAGCGCTTTCCGAAAGCTTGCCATCCCGTATGGCCTGCTCGAACATCTGGCCAATCTGGTCAGCGCCGGCTTTTGCCTGATCGAAAAAGGGCCGGTGATAACTTGCTTCGCTGTTCAAGGCGAATGAAGCATTGGCTTTTTCCGCCAGTTCCATCAGCGTCGCAGCCTGCTCTGCCAGTGAAGAAACGCTGGTATCACTCTCCGAGATCTGGTCACGCACCGTTTCAATGGCGGAGAACACCTGGGCCAGACTCTGCTCGTTGTTCTGGTCGATCTCGGCAATTCGGGCTACTTGCTGCTGAACCCGGTCCGACTGGGAACTGATCTGGTCCAATCGCTCGCCCACGCTCTCAACCGAGGCGAGTCCTTCCTCGATGCTGCGGGCAAGGTCTTCAATGCGAGACACGATCAACGTGGTATCGGACCGTATTTCTTCCAGCGTTTCAGCCACTTCCCCCGTCGCCTGGGCTGTTCGGCCCGCCAGTTGGCGCACTTCGTCGGCAACCACCGCGAAACCGCGCCCCTGATCACCTGCCCTGGCGGCCTCGATGGCCGCATTGAGAGCAAGCAGGTTGGTCTGTTCAGCGATTCCCTGGATTGTGGTGGTTACACCCTGGATCTTGTTGGATTTCTCGTTCAGCTCCTGGATCAGGCGCAGATTTTCCCCGGACTGCTGATGCACTGCCCTGACGCTGTCGATGGCGGAGACAAGGGCCTCACGTCCCTCGGTGCTGACCTGTTTGTTCTGCAAAGCCATGGTAGCCGCATCCGTGGCCTGTTCCGAGGACTCCCGGACAGTCTCGGTAATCTGGCCTGCGTAGTCGGCCATTTGAGCGGTTTCTTCAACCTGACGATCAAGCCGGAGCTTCAGTTGATCAGCGGCAAAAGACACCTGGGCAGCCGATATTGCGTTTCTGTCGGCGCTTCCAGACAGGGTTTCCACCAGCGCGCGTCCAGCCCTGGCATCGGCAAGCAATTGGTGACACTGGGCATGCAGCGGATGATTGTCAGACAGGGTGCCGTCATTCAGAGCCTTGAGGCCCCGTTCAGTTGGCTCCAACACCCGGACAATAAGGAAACCGCCAGCGGCCGCAAGGCCGACGACGAGCCCGATCAAAATGGACGCAGGTTCCAGACCTAACAAAGGCGCCACCACTGCACAGACGACCGCAAGAACAACGGCAACCGCCAACCCCCATAGAATTGAAGCCCGATCCAGTAAGCCCATAGAAACCTCTTCTTTTTCGTTGCTTCTGCAAACATTTTGTTATTAAAGGCCATTGTGGAGACTAAAGAATTGACATGAGTTTATAACTCATACTTTAGTGTATTTAATATACATATCGGCGGGGAATAGCATTTCTGAAACAAAAAACCGCAAACCCGACTCACTCTGTTACCGAGCAGGCCGGGCTTGCGGTGTTCAGATTACTACTTCAATGTTGGCTCAGGCGCCAATCACGTCTCCATCGTCCTTGGTGACGATGACGGTTGCGTCACGGGGGCGCGGATCACTGGAATCTGGCCAGTTGCCATCGGGGTGCTGGATGTTGACGAACATGGTCTTCACATCGGGAGTGGAGACAACGCCGGTAACCTCACAACCCACGGGACCGACGAAGAAGCGCTTGATTTCGCGGGTCTCGGGGTTGGCAGCCAGCATCATGTTGTTCTGGTAAGGCGCTGCATCGGAGCCATCGGTCTGGATCCAGAGACGACCGTTGTAGTCGAACCACAGGCCATCCGGGCTGTTGAAGATGTTGTCGTCAGTCAGGGATACGATCACCTCGTCATCCACCACGGTTTCCGTACCCTGCTCACCAGCAAAGACGAAGATGTCCCAATCGAAGCTGGTGGCAGTATGGTCATTGCCTTCTTCACTCCAGCGGATGATATGACCGGTGCGGTTGTTGGCGTTCGGGTTAGCCGCGTTAACCTGCTCTTCCGTCCGGCGGGAGTTGTTGGTCAGCGTGAAATATACCTGGCCCGAATTCGGGTCGACAGCCCCCCACTCCGGGCGGTCCATCGGGGTTGCACCGGCGATATCGGCGGCCAGACGGGTGTTCAGAAGAACGTCAGCCTGGTTTTCGAAACCGTCAAACTGGACATCACCCACCTGAGTGCCCTCGGCTGCAGCAACCTTGGCTGCAAAGTCCGCGTCGTCGAGATCCAGTGACAACCAGTCGCCGGAGCCGTCGTCATTGAACCGGGCTACGTACAGAGTACCTTCATCCAACAGATATCCACCGGCGGTGGCGGCGTAGTAGGGCTTCGACGATACGAACTTGTAGATGTACTCAAAACGGGAGTCATCGCCGGAATAGCAAACCACCGGCTCGCCTTCCTTGGCCGGTGCGAAGATGACGCCCTCGTGACCGAAACGGCCCAACGCAGTGCGTTTTTGCGGCTTGCTTTCAGGAGTAAACGGATCGATCTCGACCATATAGCCGTACGTGTTGGCCTCGTTGCGATAGTCATCCGCAGCGGTTGCGCCGATCGTGCTCACGTTGAATCGAACGTACTGGTCCGCGGCGCTATCCGCCAGTTCCCAATCATATCGGCTGGAACTGCCTACACCATGGCGGGTCTGCTCACGTGGCTGCGTGGCATCGCCATTGGCGAAGTAGCCGTGCCAGTTTTCTTCTGCAGCGAGGTAAGTTCCCCAGGGCGTCGGACCCATCGCACAGTTGTTGAGAGTGCCGCGGGTCTCGGTGGCATCCAGGCTGTACTTGGTGATCAGCTTGCTGTAGCCACGAACCGGGCCACGGATATCCATTTCGGTGTTACCCGTAATACGACGGTTGAACGGGCTGCCAAACACGATGTCCCACTTGCCATTGGTGTCGCGTTTAATGTGAACGACAGAAACACCGTGTGCTGCGATTTCCTTGCGCACTTCGTCCGCAGGGCGCATATCGTTTACATAGGTTGCGCCGTTGGCATGCAGGGCACCCTGGTTGATGTACTCGTGGTTCATCACGAGCAGACCTTCACTGGAGCTGTTGCCGCCCGCTTTCAGATCGATTGGGAAGAAATGCACACCGTCATGGTGCATACCCATCTGCTGTTCCTGCTCGGCGCCGGTATTGGTGCCATCCGGCTTGTAGGCAGGGTAAGACCCTGTAATGGGCGTGCCCCAAGGCAGGAACGCTTCGGAAGAGTAGCCCTCAGGAACCACCACTTCGTTAGCCGTTGAAGTCGGTACCGCCCTGAAGCCGATATCGGTGCTGGAAACATTGCTGCTGGTGGTGCTGTCATTGCTGTCGCTGCCACAACCGGCGAGCCCCAGCCCCATAACGCTGGCAAGCGCCGCGCCAACGCTGCCTTTCATCACCGTGCGTCGCTGCATGCGTGCAGACAGGACCTGGTGGAAGGGGGTGTTTTCAGTGCGGTTGACTACCGGCTCGTAGTTCGGATCCAGGTAATTGGGATCAAGGTCGTGCTTAGCCATGTTATTGCCTCTCTCAAAGAACAGCGGGTCAATGTTGTTGAGAGGCCAGTTTCGGCGGGAAATATGACAGTAAGCGGAAGTTAAAAAGACAAATTCGTTAACATTAGTTTACAAGAGCTGGAACCGGGGTACCGACCGCTCCGTGCAATCTGTTGCGGCGGAGCGGTCAGCTCACTCGGTTATTGCTGAGTGGCTTCTTCGTAGCCTTCCTCAATGGAATCGCCAGCTTCTTCGGCGGCATCAGTCATGGCATCACCAGCTTCTTCTGCGCCTTCCTGCAACTCGCCCATGGCACTTTCATCCTGACCGGTGGCTTCTTCCAGGGTTTCCTCGGTGGAATCCGCCGCGTCTTCCATCATTTCTCCGGCGTTATCTGCTGCCTGCTCGACATCCACGCCTTCGTTGTCTTCCGAGCTGCAGGCAGCCAGGCCAAGTGTCAGCACCATCAAAAGCGCACTCAGTGTGAGCTTGTTCATACCATATCCCTCTGTTGGTAAGTATTTACAACGGAGCACAGGGTACGGCGTGAACTCTGACAAACACAATTACCGGCCGATTACCCTTTCGTTAACCGGCGCTGTCGGAGAGCACCTGGCCATTAATGGTAATCACATGATCGAACGGCAGCATGGTTCCCCGCCCGAGCAGAAGAAAATCCTGCCCGGCACGACTGAAAAGATCGCGAATGACATCGTGGACAAGACATACCTGGCCGGCACTATCGCGGTAGACCACTTCGGTAAGCCTGCCGGTAGACAGGTATTCGCGAAGCATCCCCTGGACAGAGTATGAAGCAGTGGCAGACGAAGAGTTTGGCATGGCTGATTCTTCCTTGTGATCCAGCTCTTGTTGTCTATGTCAGTCTGGCCCAGAAACGGCGTTTGTGCCAAAGAAAAGCCATTTGTCATTTCGAGCCAAGGTTTGTTCTGAATCTGGACGACCGTTGCATTGTTCGATTGTCCGACATAAATTGCAGGTACGCGCACCGAACGGGAGAAAACAATGAACGCCAAAACCCCAGACAATCTGCAATCACATCAGGTCCCATCGCCTGTCGAAAAGGAAGCCACTGGCAACTGGAAAGACCCGAAACGCTACATGTGGCTGCTCGGCCCTGCTCTGCCTGGAATTGGATTGGCCGCCCTGACCGGCTATGCCCTGGCTCCGAAAAAGCTGAAAGCCCTTGCCTGGACTGGCCCGGCGCTGGTGCATGGAATCATTCCCGCCCTGGACCGCGCTATTGGTGAAGATCAGAGCAACCCTCCGGAATCGGCGGTGAAGACACTGGAGCAGGACAAGTACTACGACCGGATTGTGAAGGCGTTTATTCCCACCCAGTACGCCATGACCTTCATGGGTGCCTGGCTTGCCAGCCGCAAAAGCACGCCCCTTGACGACAAGATAGGGCTGACGCTGACGGTCGGAGCCATCAATGGTGTGGGCATCAACACGGCCCATGAACTTGGCCACAAATCCAACAAACTGAACAAGTTGCTGGCTATGGCAGCCCTGGCGCCAACCGGGTACACCCACTTTGTTGTCGAACACAATTTCGGTCATCACAAACGGGTGGCCACGCCAGAGGATCCCGCCAGCAGCCGCATGGGTGAGAGTTTCTGGAAGTTTCTGCCGCGTACGGTGCTGGGAGGCATCAAATCTTCCATCAAAATCGAGAAGGCGAGACTTGCCCGCAAGGGTAAAACCTTCTGGAGCCTGGACAACGAGCTACTGCAGGGCTGGGCCATGAGCGCTGGCTTCTTTGGCGCGACAACCCTGGTTTGCGGACCAAGAGCAGTGCCTTTCCTGGCGGCCCAGGCGGTATACGGTGCCAGCCTGCTGGAAAGCGTGAACTATATTGAGCACTATGGCCTGCTGCGCCAGAAGGACAAGAACGGCAAATATGAGCGCACCCAACCGGAGCACAGCTGGAACAGCAATCACATCGTGACCAACCTGTTCCTGTATCAGTTGCAGCGGCATTCAGACCATCACGCCCACCCCCAGCGCAGCTTCCAGGCCCTGCGGCATTTCGAGAAGGCACCACAGCTACCCGGCGGTTACGCCTCGATGCTGCTTCCGGCGTACCTGCCGCAGTGGTGGTATGAAACCATGGATAAGCAGGTGATTGATCACTACGAGGGGGATCTGAGCAAAATCAACTGGGATCCGGATCGGAAAGAGGAACTGATGGCCAAGTATGCGGACTACGCTGCGGAGGTGGCAGCAGAAGCTAAGGCCCGTCGCGAATCTCGGAGTTCCGAGGCAGCCTGAATTCGGGTGTGGGGGGTTGCCATCTTGGGGCCCCAGCCTTCGAGGTCTGGTGCATGCAGCCAACCGGGGTCTCCCTCCCGGGAGACGCCGTGAACCCATCCATGGGGGCTTGATCGCAGCATCCATGCTGCTCACACTCCCGGAAGGGAGACCCCGGTCGGCTGCCCAGATTTCTGATGAGTTCGCCAGCTTCTTTTAGTTCCCGAGAGCAGGTTTTTCCCGAAGAAATTTAGAATTTACTTGCCTTTAAAAACAGCTTCGCGCCGTTCCAGGAAAGACTGGATTCCCTCTTTGACGTCCTCACTGGCCATCACCGGCTGCAGATCCGGGAACAAACGCTGCTTCGCAGCCTCCTGCCCTTCGCCGACGGCAATTTTTGACGATTTCAGGCTGCCCTGGACACCGAGAGGGGCGGCCTTGGCAATCTTTTCAGCGATTTCCAACGCAACGTCGAATTGCTCGCCCGGTTCCACCAATTCCTGGATCAACCCCCATTGATAGGCCTGATCGGCAGTCCACTCATCGCCAGTCAGCAGGTATCGCTGGGCATTCCCCCAGCCGATTTCCCGCTGCAGGCGGATGGTGGCGCCGCCGCAGGCGAAGATGCCGCGTTTTACTTCCAGCTGGGCAAAGCGGGTGCCTTTAGCGGCGACGCGCACGTCCGTGTTCAACATCATCTCAACGCCGCAAGTAAAGCAAATACCCTGGGCAGCAAAGACGACAGGTTTGCTGAGCGCCTTACCGGTGATGTGGAACGGATCAAGTTCACCCTCGCCCGGCTCAATACCTTTGCCGTTGGCAAAGACACCAGCCCAGTCGTCCAGTTGAAGGCCGCTGGTGAAGTGGTCGCCCTCGGCGTACATCAACCCGACTCTCAGCTCCGGGTCGTTTTCCAACTGGTAATACGCCGCCGCGATCTGGTGGTACATCTCGCGGTTCATGGCGTTCATTTTTTCAGGGCGGTTCAGCCCGATCAGCAGGATGTGTTTTTTCTTCTCAACCTTTACCAGAGCCATTGCTCTCACCTTATGTATCTTATTTCTTGTCCCGGGTTTGCACACAAGTCTGGGCGCAAGCGGCCGGGATCGCTTTCAGGGACCGTCTGTGGCCAAGGATGGCCACAGCCGAGCGCACAGGGATGTGCTTGTAGCGTGTCCCTGAAAGCGATCCCGGCCGATTGTGCCTACTGCGAAATCAGAACCAGTCGGCCTTCATGTTCAGACAGGTATCGTCCTGATTCCGCAGCAGAACCAGATCCTGAGCCACGGTTGGCAATTCCCAGTGGAAGAAGTACTGGGCCGCCTGCAGTTTGCCCTGGTAGAAATTGCGCTCGTCATCGGTGTTCGCAGAACCCAGGGCATGGGCTGCCGCGTTAGCCTGCCGCAACCACATCCAAGCCACCATGATGTGGCCAAACAGGTGCAGATAGCAGGAGGCGTTGGCCAGAGTTCTGTCGGGATCACCTTCCATCAGGGATTTACCCAGGCTCTGGGTAACCTTCACGGCCTGCTGCAGGGTTTCACTGAGGGACAGGGCCCACTGCTGGCAGCGATCGGTGGTGGCTGCCTGCAAATCCACCTGCATTTCCTGCATCAGCAGCTGCAAACCATGGCTCTGATCCTGCCAGATCTTACGGCCCAGAAGGTCCATGGCCTGAATGCCGTTGGTGCCCTCGTGAATCGGATTCAGACGGTTGTCACGCCAACACTGCTCCACCGGATACTCCCGGGTGTAACCTGCGCCACCGTATACCTGAATGGCCAGATCGTTGGCCTTGGGGCCGTATTCGGACGGCCAGGCCTTGATCACCGGGGTGAGCAGGTCCAGAAGTTTGCCGGCTTCCTGGCGTTTCTGTTCGTCCGGGTGGGTGTGCTGATCATCCATCAGGCGGGCGCCATAGAGGCAGAGTGCCAGACCACCCTCACTGTAGGCTTTCTGGGCCAGCAGCATGCGCCGGACATCAGCGTGATCAATAATGGGCACCTGCGGTGATTCGGGATTCTTCTCACTGGCCTTGCGGCCCTGAAGCCGGTCTTTTGCGTATTCAAGGCTGTGCATGTAGCCCCGATAGCCGATCACGGCAGCGCCGAAACCGACACCAACCCGCGCCTCATTCATCATCTGAAACATGTATTTCAGGCCCTGATGGGGCTCGCCCACCAGATAGCCATGGCAGGGGGCATCGTCGCCGAAACTCAGTGCCGTTGAGGTCGTGCCCCGGTAGCCCAGCTTGTGAATCAGACCAGCCAGGCTGACGCCGTTGCGCTCGGTGGGGTTGCCATCGTCATCCACCAGGAACTTGGGCACGATGAATAGGGAGATGCCTTTGACGCCTGCCGGTGCCCCTTTGATCTTGGCCAGCACCATGTGAACGATGTTGTCGGTGATGGACTGTTCGCCACCGGAGATATAAATCTTGGCGCCTTTGATCAGGTAGTGCCCCTCATCGGTGGGGGATGCCGAGGTCCGGATATCCGCGAGGGAGGAGCCGGCGTGGGGCTCGGTCAGGGCCATGGTGCCGCTGAAACGGCCACTGAGCATGTTCGGCAGGAAGGTGGTTTTCTGCTGTTCGTTGCCGAATACCCGGATCAGGTTGGCGGCGGCGGTAGTCAGGAACGGGTAACCCGCGGTGCCCGGATTGGCGGCGGTGAAGAAGCCGTTGCAGGCGGCCATGACGGATTCGGGCAATTGCATGCCGCCCAGTTCGTAGTCATAGCGCCCTGCGATAAAGCCGGCTTGCGCATAGGCATCAAAGGCTTCTTTTACCTGCGGCAGCATCTCGACCTGGCCGTTGACGAATTTCGGCTCGTCTTTGTCGGCGGCGCTGTTGTGGGTCGCGAATTTCTCACGAGCCATTTTGTCGGCGGTTTCGATGACGGCATCGAAGGTGTCGCGGTTGTGTTCGCTGAAGCGCTCGCGGGTGGTGAGGTTTTCGGTATCGAGTACTTCGTATAGCTGGAACGCCAGGTCGCGGCGGTCGATCAGGGTGTCGGTCATGCTTGGTCTCCTGTTTGTTGTCGACAGCCTCTCACAACTGGTTTTTCCTGGGAACCGGCGTTTATGACATAATTATGGTCAATATTGCCACCACCTGATCACCTGTCGCTGATTCATTGCTGACCGACCGGCTCTGAGGTGGGTCAGTCTGGCCGGGACACGCCGTGAATACATCCATGTAGGCTTGACTGCAGCATCCATGCTGCAGACAGTCCCGGCCAGACTGACCCACCCCAGAGCCTACCTTGGAGAATGCATGCGAACCGTTTCTGTTATCGGTTTTGACGGGGCACTTGCCAGTGCCATCACCGGGATTATTGACCTTTTCCGTCTTGCCGGCGTTACCTGGGCGCGGATTAACGATGAAACGCCGGTACCCCAATTCACAACCCGACTTCTCACGAAGGACGGAGCGCCTTGCCGCTGCATAAACGGGCTGACCATTCAGCCAGACGGAGCCTGGAACGAATTGCTTCCGGGGGGCGACGACAGTGATTTGGTGGTGATACCGACAATTGGCGGTCCAATTGATGTTGTGCTGGCAGGGAATTCGGAGCTCATTGAGTGGCTCGGCGCCTTTCGGGCGTCAGACGCCGGGCAGGTCCGGGTAGCCAGTAACTGTACCGGGGCGTTCATGCTGGCCGAGGCGGGGCTGTTGGATGGTCGGCAAGCGACGACACATTGGGGGTTCAGCCATCAGTTTCGGCAACGTTTCCCGGCGGTGAACCTGCAGCCGGACAAGCTCGTTACGGTGGACGGCGACGTTGCCTGTGCCGGGGGCGGGATGGCCTGGTGGGATCTGGGGATCTATCTGGTAGAAAGGTACGCGGGGGCGCAAGTTGCACGGGAGCTGGCGAAGGCGTTTGTGATTGATGCAGGGCGGACCAGTCAGGCGCCCTACAGTGCACTCCAGGCCCGGCGCTACCATTCCGATGCTGCCATTCTGAAGCTTCAGGACTGGCTGGATAGCCATTACAGTGAACCCGTCACCCTCCACCGAATGGCTTCTTTGGGCGGACTCACCGAGCGCTCCTTGATTCGCCGGTTCAAGGCAGCCACCGGCGATACGCCTACAGGGTACCTGCAGCTTCTTCGGATTGAGGTGGCACGTCAGCATTTGGAGAAATCGCGGTTACCGATTGATGAAATCACGCAATTGGTAGGCTATGAGGACGTGAGCTCGTTCACTCGTCTGTTCCGCAAACATACCGGGCTATCCCCGGGTGCTTACCGGTCCCGCTTTGTCAGGTAATGTTGCCCCCCGACTGGCCCGGGTTATGCATCGGTTTTCAGCGAAGGCCAACATCCGGCCTTGAACGTAAAGAATACCGACAGGTGTCACTATGGGGAGGCCCGCCATGAACGCACCGATCAGACAAAGCCAGGCAGATATCTTGAGCAAGCTGTACGACATGAAGCGCAAGCAGATCGAGCAGGCGATGCAGCAGGGAAACAGCCTTCGGTGTCAGGTACTTGAAGCAGAAGCCGAAGCAATTTCCAATGCACTGAAAGCCGCCCGTTAAACCTCACATCCCCGTTTATCCGGAGCCATACTTCTTCAGACGACGGCTCCAGCGCTGCTTCGCATACCGGCGGAGGTTAGAGACATTGTCGGTTTCATCCATGATTTCAGTGCCCAAAAGTGTCTCCAATATGTCCTCCAGCGTCACTATCCCCAACCAGGTCCCCAGTTCGTCATAGACCACGGCCAGGTGTTGCCGTTCTCTCAGCATGTCCGAGAACAGGAATTCAATGTTGGTATTGCCTTTCACGCGCTTGATCTTGCGCATGTGCTCCAGGAGGTCGACGTCGGCATCGAGGTTGATCAGATCGGCCCGGTGCAGGTAGCCAAGTGCCTCCCCGTCTTCGTCTATCACCGGATAACGGGAGAAGGGTGATTTTCTGACCTGGTCGCGGAATTGTTCGTAGGTAACGTCCGGATCGACGTATTTGCAAACCGTCCGCGGTGTCATGACCGAACTGACCTTGATTTCGTGGAAGCGCAGAACGTTGTGAATCATCCGCCGCTCATCTTCGTCCAGCGCCTGTTGGTCTTTTCCTATTTCTGCCAGGGCGCTGATCTCGGCGCGGATGTCCGTATCTGCCTCACCCGAGGCAATGCGCCGAGTGACCTGTTTGGACAACCAGATGAACGGCAACAGCGCCTTGATCATGAAGCCCAGAATGGCAGGCAATCGAGGAGCGATGCCCCGCCAATACTTGGCCCCGATGGTTTTGGGAATGATTTCCGAGAAAATCAGGATGGCGAGGGTCATCACGGCAGAGGCGATACCGAGCCAGGCCTCACCAAAGACCACAGTGACCTGGGCGCCGACACCGGTAGCGCCGACGGTGTGGGCAACGGTGTTCAGTGTAAGGATTGCAGACAGGGGGTCGTCCACATCGTCTTTGAGTTTGCGCAACCTGGAAAACAGCTGCGGTTTCTCTTTCTTCAATGAGGCGATGTAGCTCGGCGTCACCGACAGCAACGCCGCTTCGAGAATGGAACACAAGAAGGAGAAGCCTATCGAAAGCACTGCGAACGCAATAAGTAATGTCATAGTTTGGCTGCGACTTCCATTCCCTGCCGGATGGCCCGTTTTGCGTCGAGTTCTTCGGCAACGTCTGCGCCGCCGATAAGATGTGCGTTAACCCCAGAGTCCGACAACTGATCGAAAAGTTCCCGGAACGGCTCCTGACCGGCGCAAATTATCACATTATCCACCGGCAGCACCCGGCTTTCCGTCACCTTGCCCTCTTTATCGGTGACGGAAACATGCAGTCCCTGGTCGTCGATGCGCTCATAGCGACACCCACGAAGCATTTCCACTTCGCGATGCTTCAGGCTGCTGCGGTGCACCCAGCCCGAGGTCTTGCCCAGGCCCCCACCGACCTTGCCGGTTTTTCGCTGCATCAGATAAATTTTGCGGGGCGAGGGGGTCGGTTGACGTTCCGCCAGGCCGCCGGGGCCATCAAAATCGGGATTAACGCCCCACTCCGCCTGCCAGTCGGCAACGCTGACCTGCTCGCCTTCGGGATGATGGCTGAAATCATGGGTCAGGAATTCGCTGACATCGAAACCGATACCGCCGGCGCCGATAACCGCCACATTCTTGCCAACGGGTTTGTTATGGCGAAGTACATCGAGGTAGCCGAGCACCTTGGGATGATCAATGCCGTCAATGGACGGAGTTCTCGGCTTCACACCGGTGGCGATCACGACATCGTCGAAACCCTGCGCCTTAAGTGACTCAGCATCCACACGAGTGCCGAGTTTGAGGTCAACCTCAAGCAGCTCGATCTGGCGCTGGAAATAGCGAAGGGTTTCATAAAATTCTTCCTTGCCCGGGATGCGCTTGGCGTAGTTGAACTGGCCACCAATCTGGTCATCCGCTTCGAACAGCGTCACTTTGTGGCCGCGTTTCGCGGCTGTTGTTGCTGCGGCCAAACCGGCAGGTCCGGCACCTACCACGGCGACCCGGCGCGCAACAGGCGCTACCGTCAATACCAGCTCGGTTTCGTGACAGGCTCGGGGGTTCACCAGGCAGGAAGCCCGCTTGGCCTGGAAGGCATGGTCCAGACAGGCCTGGTTACAGGCAATGCACGTGTTGATTTCATCACTGCGCCCCTGCTCGGCCTTGCGCACAAACTCGCTGTCCGCCAACAGAGGCCGGGCCATGGACACCATATCCGCCTTGCCGGCCGCCAGAATCTCCTCCCCTTTCTCCGGGGTGTTGATTCGGTTGGTGGTGCACACCGGGATATCCACTTCGCCATAGAACTTGGCGGTGACATCGGCGAAGCCGCCACGGGGCACAGAAGTAACAATGGTGGGCACCCTCGCTTCGTGCCAGCCAATACCGGTGTTAATAATAGTGGCACCTGCCTGCTCGATGGCTTTGCCCAGGGTTACGATCTGATCCCAGGTCTGGCCGCCCTCAACAAGGTCCAGCATGGACAACCGATAGATAATGATGAAGTCGGGCCCCACGGCTTCGCGCATCCGGCGAACAATTTCCACGGGTAGACGCATACGGTTCTCATACGGCCCGCCCCAATTGTCTGTCCGCTTGTTCGTCCGTTCGCACAAAAACTGGTTAATGAAATAGCCCTCGGAGCCCATCACCTCAACGCCGTCATAACCGGCAAACTTGGCAAGTTTCGCGGCACCGACAAAATCGTTGATCTGCCGCTCAACGCCCTTCGTGGACAGGGCGCGTGCCTTGAATGGGCTGATTGGCGCTTTGGTGGCCGACGCCGAAACAATAAGTGGCTGGTACCCGTAGCGACCGGCGTGCAGGATTTGCATGCAGATCTTTCCGCCCGCCTCATGAACCGCGCCCGTCACATGGCGATGCAGCAAAGCCGTGGCCCGGTTGTTCATGGTTGAAGCAAGTGGAGCCAACTGCCCGTCCAGATTGGGCGAAAAGCCACCCGTTACCATGAGCCCGACGCCACCTTCGGCTCGCTCAGCGAAATAGCGGGCAAGCTTGTGAATGTTCCAGAACCGATCTTCAAGGCCCGTATGCATGGACCCCATCAGCACCCGGTTCTTCAGTTCGGTGAAGCCGAGGTCCAGCGGTTTCAGAAGGTTGGGATAGCTATCGGTCATGGGACTCTCTCATAAAATATTTATCGGGAGTATACACTTGATCAATGGCAAGTTGACTTGACCTTCCAGATGGGCCACGTATCATCGGCAAACAAGTTTGACTGACGGAGCAACCATGACCGCAAGGTCCTTCGGCTGTACAAGAGTTACCCGCCCACCTGTTACCGCTGACATCGCGCGGCACCGGGGACGTTTACCGTACTTTCCGGATCCGCCTCGTCTCAGCTGATCCACGCCACCCCCTGTGCCGTAATGGCATCTTTGCCCAATGTGCAGGGTGGCCGGCCTGAGACTAGACTCTGGCAAACATGCCTTCAATACTCACGTAAAAGAAAACCAATAACGAGGTTGCGATGTCGCTACCGCTGGTTGTTTTACTGCCTTTTCTGGGTGCCATAGCCGCACCCCTGTTCGCCCAGGGCGGCAGAACGGCGATAGCCGTTGCATCTTCAGTACCCGCACTGATCGCTCTGGCAGCCCTGTTCCCTCATTGGGAAACCCTTGCTGACGGCGGCGTGGTTCTGCACAGCTACGAATGGCTCCCTGCCCTGGGCCTCTCATTCAGTTTCCGGCTGGATGGACTGTCGCTGCTGTTCGCCCTGCTGATCCTGATTATCGGGCTGCTGATCATTCTTTACTCTCGTTATTACCTGAAAGCTCACGAGAACGTCGGCAAGTTCTACGCCCTTCTGCTCTGTTTCAAGGGCTCGATGTTGGGCATCGTGCTTTCCAGCAACCTGTTGCTGATGATGATCTTCTGGGAACTGACCAGTCTGACCTCGTTCCTGTTGATCAGTTTCTGGACACACAAGCAGGACGCCCGTCGCGGTGCCCGGATGGCCCTTGCGGTCACTGGTGGCGGTGGCCTCGCGCTACTGGCCGGCATACTGATCATTGGCAATATCGTCGGCAGCTTCGAACTCGATGATGTGCTGGCAGCCGGTGACCAGATCAAGGCCCATGCGATGTACCCGGTCGCCCTGACACTGGTCCTGCTGGGCGCGTTCACCAAATCGGCCCAATTTCCGTTCCATTTTTGGCTACCCCATGCCATGCAGGCGCCTACCCCGGTATCGGCCTACCTGCACTCTGCCACAATGGTGAAAGCCGGCATCTTCCTGATGGCCCGGCTTTATCCGGCGCTGGCAGGCACCGAGCAATGGTTTTACATGGTCAGCTTTACCGGCATGGCCACCCTGCTCATTGGCGCCTATGTCGCCATGTTCAAGCATGACCTCAAAGGCCTGCTGGCCCATTCAACGGTCAGCCACCTGGGCTTGATCACGCTGCTGTTCGGCATGGGCACGCAGCTTGCTGCAGTGGCGGCGGTTTTTCATGTGATTAACCACGCTACCTTTAAGGCCTCCCTGTTTATGGCCGCCGGTATCATCGATCATGAAACCGGTACCCGGGACATGCGGCGCATCAACGGGCTGTGGCGTTATATGCCACACACCGCCACCCTGGCCATGGTCGCGGCGTCATCCATGGCCGGTGTTCCGCTGCTGAACGGCTTCCTGAGCAAGGAAATGTTCTTTGCCGAATCCCTGGAACTTAACCTCCCGGGACTCATAGCCTGGCTACCCCCGATTGTTGCGACCCTGGCCGGGATTTTCGCGGTGGCGTATTCAGCGCGTTTTGTCCACGATGTGTTCTTCAATGGTAAACCGGTGGATCTTCCGATCTACCCACCCCATGAACCACCGCGCTATATGAAATTCCCGGTGGAGATCCTGGTGTTTGCGTGCATCATGGTAGGCGTGTTCCCGGCGGTGTCTGTCGGTCCGCTACTCTATATTGCCGCGTCGGCCACGCTTGGCGGTGATGTGCCGGATTACACCCTTTCTGTCTACCATGGATTCAACCTTCCGTTGCTCATGAGTTTCGTCGCCTTCTTTGGTGGCCTGCTCATGTACAGTCAGCGTCAGCGTTTCTTCGACTTCCACGCCCGATTCAAGGAAATTGACGAAAAAGCTGTCTTCGAAGCGGTGGTCCTGAGGGTCGTCGACCTGGCCAACAGGTTTACCACGCGTATCGAGAACGGTTCGCTTCAACGATACGCATTGCTGCTTTTCATCAGTGTTATTGCCGTTGCCGCAGCACCACTTCTTGATTTGGGGATTTTCGTCGGGCAGAACGGAATGAGTCCGATTGATGCACCTACGACGATTGCTGCTGGCATCCTTATTCTTTGCGCCCTGGCAACCGCTACTCTTCATCGGCAGCGTTTTTATGCACTGGTTCTGCTGAGCGTGGTGGGCCTGATTGTGGCCCTGGCCTTCGCCCGATTCTCGGCGCCGGATCTTGCCATGACCCAGCTGTCTGTCGAGGTTGTGACCATAGTTCTTCTGATGCTCGCACTTTTCTACATGCCGTCCTGGACGCCAATAGAAACCCCAATGAAACGGCGTTTGAGGGACATGGTTATTGCAGGAGCTGCAGGTATCGGTATGACGCTGGTCACGCTCGCCATGCTGACCCAGCCATTCAGTTCAATTTCTGAATTTTTCCTGGAGAACAGCAAAACCGGCGGCGGTGGCACCAACGTGGTTAACGTAATTCTGGTGGACTTCCGTGGCTTCGATACCCTCGGGGAAATCGCCGTGTTGGCTATTGCCGCCCTCGGCATTTACGCCATGCTCAAAAACACAGCCCTGACACCACCCCCAAGTGATGGCGAGGGGCACGCGTGGACCCGGGATGCCTATCCGCTGATGCTTCGCCAGATTGCGCGCCCGATGTTACCACTGGCTCTGATGGTATCGGTGTTCATTTTCCTGCGAGGCCACAACCTGCCTGGCGGCGGCTTCATCGCCGGCCTGATCACCTCGGTGGCGCTCATTCTCCAGTACATTGCCAGCGGCATGATCTGGACCCAGGACCGGATTCCATTCCGTTATCACAATGTAATTGGTCTGGGCCTTCTGTTCGCAACGATTGCTGGCGTCGGAAGTTTTGCCTTCGGCTACCCATTCCTGACGTCCACGTTCGGCTACATAACCTGGCCGGTAGTAGGAAAATTCGAGGTTGCTTCCGCCCTGGTTTTTGACCTCGGCGTTTATCTGACGGTTATCGGAGCCACTCTGCTTGCGCTGGTGAGTATTGGACGGCTGTCGCCCCACTCGGCTATCAAGAGTAAAAAGGAGGGTGCGTAATGGAGCTCGTTTTCGCACTGGTTATTGGCGCCCTGACGGCATCCGGCGTTTATCTGATTCTGCGGTCACGCACCTTCCCCGTGGTGGTCGGTCTGACCATGCTTTCCTACGGCGTGAACCTGTTCCTGTTTTCCAGTGGTCGCCTGGCGACGGGCCAGCAGCCAGTGCTCGGCACTGCAGCTACCCACTCAGACCCGCTGCCACAGGCGCTGGTACTGACGGCTATCGTGATTGGCTTCGCCATGACGGCGTTCGTTGTGGTGTTGTCGCTGCGAAACCTGGCAGACAACGATGACGATCATGTTGATGGCAAGCAGCCCTACAAATCACCTGCTCCGGAAGAAGAAGAGGAGGTAACCGGTAAATGAACCATTGGCTTACCGCTCCTGTTCTTATTCCGCTGCTTGGTGGCATTCTTCAGGCTTTCATGGGCTATGCGCCTATCAGTCTGCGCCGCACCCTGGCGCTGGCAACAACTGTGTTGATCCTGGTCTCAGCGATCGTGCTTCTGGTGTTGGCAGACGATGGCAGCTATCGGATCTATGCGTTTGGCAACTGGCAGCCGCCCTTCGGGATTGTTCTGGTACTGGATCGCCTGGCTGCCCTGATGCTGGTGATGACAGCCGTGCTGGCCCTGTTTTGCCATATCTATGCGATTGGCGGCGCCGATGAAGGAAACCGCCAGTTCCACGCCTTGTTCCTGTTCCAGATCATGGGCCTGAACATTGCCTTCCTCACCGGTGACCTGTTCAACCTTTTCGTTGCCTTCGAGGTGTTACTCATTGCCTCCTACGGCTTGCTGATGCACGGCGGGGGAACCGTCAGAACCGTCCCCGGCCTGCACTACGTGGTCCTGAATCTCGCCGGTTCCGCCATTTTCCTGATCAGTGTCGGGATGATCTACAGTGTCACCGGCACCCTGAACATGGCCGATCTGGCAGTAAAGATTCCCCAGGTCTCGGGCGAGGACGTGAATATCGTCAAGGCTGGAGGGATGATGCTTCTCGTCGTCTTCGGCCTGAAAGCAGCCATTCTGCCCCTGTGCTTCTGGCTACCCAGGGCCTACTCAAAAGCCACGGCTCCGGTCGCCGCATTGTTTGCAGTCATGACCAAGGTTGGAATTTATGCGATTTTGCGCGTGTATTTGCTGATTTTCGGTGACGACGCCGGCGAGTTGGCAAACCTGGGTATGGACTGGCTGTTCCCGATTGCCCTGGCCACACTCGCCATGGGCGTTGTTGGAGCACTGGGTTCTGGCAGCCTGAAAACCCTGGTCGCATGGCAGGTCATCATTTCCGTGGGCACCTTACTGGCTCCGATATCGCTCGGCTCCGAAGCCGGGCTGTCCGCTGCCCTCTTCTATCTGCTGAGCACAACCTGGACGGTTGGGGGCCTGTTCCTCGTCTCGGAACTGGTGGCCAACCAGCGAGGTTCTGCTCAGGATCGCATCGTTACGGCCCCCAGAATGCAGAATCGTACCTTCCTGAGCGTACTGTTCCTGGTCGGAGCCGTTGCCGCGGCAGGGCTACCACCACTGAGTGGATTCTTTGGCAAGTTGCTGATTCTGCAATCCGTTCAGTCGGGAACTGAAATGGCCTGGCTATGGTCTGTACTGCTTATTGGCAGCTTCCTGACCGTTATCGCGTACAGTCGTGCAGGCAGTATTGTTTTCTGGCGGACTGTGGACGGCCATCTGGAAAAACCTGACCCCCTCAACGGCCGGATTTCCGTCGCAGCCGGCGCTCTGACTGCCCTGGCGGTTGCGATAGTGGTCCTGGCAGAACCAATAACACGCTACACCGATGAGACGGCGGCCCAACTCTTTAACAACGATGCCTATATCAACATCTTGCAGACCCCCGTGGTCGGGGAGGATGACTGATGCTTGATCGATTGAGTTTTCCGCAACCGTGGTTGAGTCTGATCCTTTTTACGACCTGGCAGTTGCTGAGTGATGGCGTGTCCGGAGCCAGCGTTGTGATGGGGATCATTCTCGCCTGGCTGATCCCCCAGATCACCCAGGGATTCTGGCCTGAGCGGCCCGCATTTATTAAATCCTGGAAGATGCCTGCCTATCTGGCCATCGTGTTGAAAGACATTGTGGTGGCCAGCTTCTCAGTGGCACGTCTGATTCTGAGCCCGCGCCAGCCAAGACCGATCTTCGTCTGTTACCCGCTTCAGCTTGAGCATCCGCTGGCTATTTCAATTCTCGCCAGCACAATCTCCCTGACGCCGGGCACCGTATCTGCCGATGTCAGTGATGACCAGAAAACATTGCTGATCCATACTCTGGATGCCGGCAGCGATCAGGAGGTCATTGACGCCATTCACAAGCGCTATGAGAAGCCACTGATGGAGATGTTCCAATGATGACAGCCGCTCTCTACATCACGATCGCCATGGTGACTCTCGCCGCGTTGCTCAACGTCTACCGGCTGATCAAGGGACCCGATGCTCCAGATCGTGTTCTGGCACTGGACACGCTTTACATCAACGCCATCGCTCTGATCATCCTCCTCGGCATCACCCTGGGTACGCGCATGTACCTGGAAGCAGCTCTGCTGATCGCGGTAATGGGCTTTGTCGGGACCGTTGCCATGGCCAAGTATCTCAAGCGAGGCAGTGTCATTGAATAGTCCCGTTTTCTATCCTTCACCTGCAGGAGAAATGTCACGATGAGCCTGGTTGCGGAATACCTCATATCAGCGCTGCTGCTACTGGGTGGCGCTTTTACGCTGATAGGCGCCATAGGTCTTGCCAGACTTCCGGATTTCTTCACCCGCCTGCATGGCCCAACAAAAGCCACAACAGTGGGCGTTGGCGCGATCATGCTGAGCTCCGTGTTTTATTTCAGTGCCAATGGCGCAGGAATCGGTATCTCAGAAATCCTTATCACTGTGTTTCTGCTGATGACCGCCCCGGTAAGTGCAAACATTCTGGCCAAGGCAGCGATGCATATCGGCGTCAAAACCATGGAAAATACCGAGGGTAACCCCTGGGACCAGTGAAAACCCTGATCGAGCATCCTGATCAGCATTTTGTCATTGGACTTCAAGAAAATTGCCGTATAGTAGGCTCCCAAACTTATTCGAGGAGCCCAGCACATGCTGAAAGTAAATGAATATTTCGATGGCAAGGCAAAATCCATCGCCTTCCAGACATCCACCCTGCCTGCCACGGTCGGCGTCATCAGCCCGGGCGAGTACGAGTTCGGCACCAGCAAGAAAGAAACCATGACCGTCATCAGTGGCGCTCTGACCGTCCTGCTGCCGGGCATGGACGAGTGGATGACCTATGGTGCGGGCGAAAGTTTCGATGTCGCGGGCCAGGCCAGTTTCAAGGCCAAGACCGATATCGATACCGCCTATCTTTGCACCTACGAGTAAGTGCGCACCTGCGCGTGATTCGACACCTCTGATTATCACGCCAACGCTGACAGACGTGTCCGCAGAGCGAAACGGGATTTGCATCTAAGCCACCGTTCGCTCTGCATTTTTTCACTGTTACCGGTTCCTGTTTCAGCCAAACTGTGTCAGATTTATTCCTGTTTCTCGCGATAACACCAACAACTGGGAAAGAGGAAACAGATAATGGCACAGACCCGCATTCTGCCCCCGGCTGAAAACGCCTACGAGTACCCGCTGCTGATCAAACGACTCCTGCTGTCCGGCCCCAGGTATAACCCGGACCAGGAAATTGTCTACTCCAACCGCAGCAAGTACACCTACACAGATCTGGTTGAGCGCATCCACCGCCTGGCCAACGCACTGACCGATGCCGGCGTGAAGCCGGGTGATACCGTTGCAGTGATGGACTGGGATACGCCCCGGTACCTCGAGTGTTTCTTTGCCATTCCGATGATTGGGGCGATTCTGCACACGGTCAACATCCGGCTGTCTCCGGATCAGATTGTCTACACCATGAACCACGCCGAAGACGACGTGGTCCTGGTACACGACGACTTCCTCCCGATCATTGACGCGGTCAAGGGCGAGATCAAAACGGTCAAGACCTGGATTCAGCTCACCGACGACGATGCCGCGAAACAGGCACCGGTTGAAACCATCGGCGAGTATGAGAGTCTGCTGGCCAAGGCGGATAACAAATTCGACTTCCCCGATTTCGACGAAAACAGTGTCGCAACCACCTTCTACACCACGGGCACTACCGGCAATCCCAAGGGTGTCTACTTCAGCCACCGACAGCTGGTACTACATACGCTCGCAATGACAGGCACCGTAGCGTCGTTCGATGAGATGCCGCTGATGCGCTCCTCGTCGGTTTACATGCCGGTCACCCCGATGTTCCACGTGCACGCCTGGGGTGTTCCCTATGCCGCCACCATGATGGGCATCAAGCAGGTTTACCCCGGTCGCTACGAGCCGGAGTTGCTCGTTGATCTTATCAAAGAGCATAAAGTCACCTTCTCCCACTGCGTGCCCACCATCATGCAGATGATGATGGCCACAGAGTCCATCAAGACCGCCGATTTGAGCAACTGGCACGTGCTGATCGGCGGCAGCGCGCTGACTAAAGGTCTGTGCGATGCCGGGGCCAAGCTTGGCATCAAGATGTTCACCGCCTACGGCATGTCCGAGACCTGCCCGCTGCTATGTGCTTCCCACCTGAAACCGGAAGACCTGGAGTTGCCTCTTGAGGAGCAAACCGCAAAACGCGTGAAGACCGGTATTGCAACGCCAATGGTTGAACTGGAAATCGTGGATCCTGAGGGCAACCCGGTACCCCACGACGGCGAGGCGAAGGGTGAAATCGTGGCACGCGCCCCCTGGTTGACCCAGGGCTACTTCAAGGAGCCCGAGAAAGGCGAACAGCTCTGGGAAGGCGGCTGGCTCCACACAGGCGACGTTGCTTCCATGGAGCCTGACAACACCATTACCATCAAGGATCGCATCAAGGATGTGATCAAGACCGGCGGTGAGTGGCTGTCGTCACTGGACCTGGAAAACCTGATCAGCCAGCATCCGGCCGTCGCCGGAGCTGCCGTGGTGGGTGTGCCCGATGAAAAGTGGGGCGAACGGCCTCACGCTCTGGTTACCCTCAAGCAAGGTGAACAAGCCAGTGCCGAGGACATCCAGAACCACCTGAAACAGTTTGTGGAGAGTGGCGAGATCAATAAATGGGCAATCCCCGAGCATATTGATTTTGTCGAGGATATTCCGAAGACCAGTGTTGGCAAGATCAACAAGAAGCTGATTCGGGATCAGTTGCAGTAAACCGGCCGAACGCTGAAGACTGGGGCCAGATGAAGGCTTTCATCTGGCCCGTTTTCATTTCTATAGCCCGGAAAACGTGAAATCCACCTCGGGCTTTCGGCCATCAATAATATCCGCGAGTGCCGCAGCAGAACCACAGGAATGGGTCCACCCCAGGGTGCCGTGCCCGGTGTTCAGGTAGAGGTTGGCAAAGTGGCTCTTTCCGATGTAGGGCACATTGGAGGGAGTTGCCGGCCGCAGACCGGTCCAGAATTCGGCCTGGTCCCAGTAGCCCGCCTCTGGCATAACTTCCGCAGTGCGCCGGACGATGGCGCGGCAACGGGTGTAATTCAGTTTCCGGCTGTAGCCACTGAGTTCTGCCGTGCCTGCCACACGCATGCGATCGCCCAGGCGTGAGAATACCAGCTTGTACTCGTCGTCGGTCAGGCTGACCTGGAACGCTGCCTCTTCGTTTTTCACCGGCACGGTAATCGAATAACCCTTGGCCGGATAGATGTTCAGGAAAATGCCCAACTGCCGGGCGAGTGCCGCACTGAAACTCCCCATGCTCAGCACGTAGGCGTCTGCACGCAGCGTCTCATGGTGGCCGTCGTGAAGGGTCTGGACGCCAAGCACCCGTTCGCCAGCACGCTCGAACGCCAGAATTTCAGTGCCGTACCGGAACTCTACTCCGGCCTCGGCGCAGCGTTTTGCCAGGTTCTGGGTAAACATCCGGGCATCACCGGACTCATCCTCAGAAGTGTAGGTTGCACCCGCGATCCGGTTCTGGATCGGTTTGAGTGCCGGCTCCAGTTCAACTGCGCGATCAGCGTCGATGATCTGCCGGTCACAGCCAAGATCCTGCATGATTCGGGTAGGCTCGATAGCGCCGTCAAATTCGGCCGGATTGGTATAGAAATGCAAGATACCCTTCTCGAGGTGGTTGTACTCTATACCGGCCTCCTTGCGAAGAGCCTGCAACTGGCTACGGCTGTAGGTGCCAAGGTTCACCATCTGGCGGATATTGTGAGCGGCCCTGGCCGACGTGCATTGCCCCAGGAAGGAAAGCGCCCAGCGCCACTGGTTGGGATCCAGCGTTGGCCGGAACAGCAGAGGCGCATCCGGCTTGGTGAGCCATTTCAACACCTTCAGGGGCGCTGATGGATTGGCCCAGGGTTCGGCATGGGAGACCGAGATCTGCCCCCCGTTGGCATAACTGGTCTCCACGCCGGGCTGGTTCTGGCGATCAACCACGGTTACCTGGTGCCCCTGCTTCTGCAGATACCAGGCTGTGGTAATGCCCACAACGCCTGCGCCCAAAACCAGTATATGCATGCTCGCCTCCGGTCGAACGGAAACCGCCATCCCACAGGATATTCCCGGGGATTTCCGGCCAGATTCCAGTTGATGTGAAACTCGGGATTCGTTCTTCGCAGGGTCTATTGTAACGTGAGCATAAGGGAATTGCGTGTTATACCATCAGCCACCGGCGCGCTTGACGGTCCACCCTTTCTGTTCGAGAAGTGGAACCAGGAGGTCCCGCTGGTCGCCCTGAATCTCGACTACGCCGTCTTTTACCGTACCACCGGTGCCGCATTTGGCTTTCAACACCTTGGCGTAAGCCTTCAGTTCCTTGTCATCCAGTGGAATGCCGGTAATCAGGGTGACACCCTTGCCTTTGCGGCCCTTGGTTTCCCGGCTCACCCGGACAATGCCGTCGCAGGCGGGCCGCGACGCTGTCGCGCAGGTGCACTCGTTCACCGGGTTACGGCAATCGGGGCACATGCGCCCCTGTTCTGTCGAGAAAACCAGGCCGCCCTCAGATCGCTTCTTCATTCCGTCTCCGTGCTATTCCGGTCTTGCCCGGTCTTTCAATCAAGACCGGGAGGATACTTGGTAAACATTTCAGCCACGACCTCGTCGATCAGTTCCCTGCGGGTCTCGGGTGACTGGTTTTCATTGAGGTAGCGGCGACTGGCTGCACGCCAGACAACTTCCTTCGACTTGCTGTCCGCCAGCTCGACCACCAGCTTGCCCTCTTCAATTTCACGCACCGGTGGCGGCGCGGAAAGGGCCCAGCCGAAATTTCCGCTACCAAAGCCAAACCCGAGGCCCAGGCCAGTCTGTTCGAGCCTCTCTTCCGGCACAATCTGCCAGCTCACAAGCAAATCCGCTTCCGCCTCAGGCACCTGTCGCAACGCTTTGCGATTCAGCTCCCTCTCAACGGCACTGCGTACCCGTGTGCCGTCGAGTGAGGTGAATGACGACTCGTTCGTACCACTGGCAAACGCCCAGGATGAATAATTCCCAAAAACCACAGACGAGTTGTAGTCGGTCACCACATTGCTGGCGCAACCGGTCATGGCCAGTGTGACAAGCGCCAACATCAGAAAACGCATCATGATTTCTGCCCTCGGTTGAGAATTCGCTTTTTCAACAGTATACGCTTAGCGGACGCGGTACGATGCCCCCGGGATCCATCACCTTTCAAAACTGTAATCCAGCTTCTGGGCATCGCAGAAAGCCCCGAACGCTGCCAGTTGGTCCTCCGGAACCAGCACCCGGGCGCGAACGGACGCGCCATAATCAACAGACTCCACCGATGCACCGTTAACGTCGCACCAGTGTCGCAGGGGCTGCTCATCGGCAAAGGTCAGGGAGACCAGTGCGTCCGTCATGGGTGTTTGCACCACCCGGTCAACCGCTGACAGCACGCTCTCTGCCGCCCCGGCATAGGCCCGCACCAGTCCGCCGGCACCCAGCTTGATCCCGCCGAAGTACCGGATAACCATCACCAGGACATCGCCCATATCCTTGTGCTGAATCACGTTGAGAATCGGCTTCCCGGCGGTTCCAGAGGGTTCGCCATCGTCGTTCATGGCGGCCTCAGCGGCAGAACCGGGGCGACCGATCTGGTAGGCCCAGCAGATATGGCGGGCGTCCGGGTGGTCCTGGTGTGCCTGCTCCAGCCAGTCTTTCACCTCCTCCCGGGAACCCACGGGCGCTACCCGGGCAATGAACCGGCTTTTCTTCACTTCCGTTTCACGCTCAAGGTATCCTGCCGGAACGGGGTAATCTTTTTTCATGGACACCGACCTATGGCCTCTGAAGACGAATACAACAACCCGGGCACTGCCAAACCCGCAAGAATCCGCAAAGCAGCGTGCGGAATTCGCTTTGACGAGGACGAGTTGCAGGAGGGTATCGACTTTTCCGGCGCGGAGAAACTCAAGCCCTCCGATCCGGAACCAGAATCAGCCACCGCCGAAAAACACAGGAAGGCGAAGCGTCACCCTTAAGCCTCCATGCTCGCCCGCCGCTGCCGCGATCGTTCCATCGTGGGCAGCAACAATGTCTCTGGCGATGGCCAGGCCCAGGCCCCATCCCTTACCGCCGCGGGACTTGTCCGCCCGGAAGAACGGCTCAAAAAGCTGACCAATCATCTCATCCGCTACGCCTGGCCCTTCATCATCAACCGTCAGAGTCAACAAGTCATCGGCCACCGTGACCGCCAGGTGAACAGCTCTGCCTGGTGGTGTGTGATCCAGGGCGTTTTGGAGGATGTTGTCGATTGCTCGCTGCAGAAGCCCCTCATCACCCAATACCGATGCCCGCGAGCTTTCAGGCGACACCACGAGCTTGCAGTCCACCCCCTGGTGTTCGGCATAGTCGGCTGCATCCGTAAGCACCTGATTGACTACATGTACCAGCCGGAGGGGCTCGCGCTCAATATTGCCGCCGGCCTCCGTAACCCGGTACAGCGTCAGTATCTGCCCGGTCATGGTTTCAAGCCGCTCGTTCTGGCGCAGAATACTCGCCATAAGCTCTTCGTCTGCGCCGGCTTCGTTCGCCAGTTCAATGGCAATACGCTGGCGGGTGAGCGGCGTTCGCAGATCGTGGGAAATATCCCGAAGCAAGTGTTTCTGGCGATCCAGAAGACTGCAAAGCTGCTCTGTCATTGCATTGAAGGCTGTTGCCAGTTGCCCAACCTCATCCCTGCGTTGCGCAATCTTTTCGCTGACCCTGAGTGAATTGTCCCCTCCCGCAATCGCGCGGGCGGTGGTTTCCATATGCCGCAGCGGTCTTGATACCATGCGGGCAATCCACCAGCACGCCAGGGAAATCATCAATAGAGCCAGACCCAGCTCGATAGCCCGGAAGAACCTGGGGTTGAGCCAGCCGGCACCCTGCACCCGGGGCCAGGCCACCAGGCGGTAATCACCGCCCACATCCAGAACCGCCGGTTTCTGCGGGTACCAGCCGGATTTCATTCGGTCGCGAATGAACGAAGGCAGCTTGCCATCATTTTCATCCTGCTCGAGCAGCACCAGAAACAGTTCAAGGCGCTCACCCTCATCCCGCAGAAAGCGCCAGGCAGCGCCTCGATCACCAGCCTCACGGATGGCGATTGCCTCCTCGGCCAGGTCCCTGAGCCCTGCCTGCCGCTCGATCGCTTCCCGTTCGCGATCCAGGAGCATTCTGGTTGCTAGGTTACTGGCCACCACGGTGACCGCCATGGCCAGCCAGATGGAGAGGAAGATCCGCCAGAACAGCGGGAACATGGGCCGCCGCTTCATTCCGGCACCCGATAGCTGTAACCCAGCCCCCGAACGGTCTCAATCCGGGGCGGATCGTCGTTGCCCAGCTTTTTGCGAAGGTTACTGATGTGCATATCAAGGGTTCGGTCGTAGGCCTCGAGCCGGCGTCCCAGAGCCCATTGCATCAGGTCCGTTTTGCGTACGACGCTGCCGGCGTGTGCCAGCAGGACCTGGAGAACCTCGTATTCGGTGGCGGTCAGTTCCATGGCTACATCGTTCTGATAAATCCGGCGATGGCCGGGCTCGACTCTCAGATCGCCATAGGTCCGGGCCGCATTGACTTCGGTTTTCTGGTCCCAGGCAATCCGCCGCAACAGTGCCTGCAGCCGGGCCACCAGCTCGCGAGGGTTGCAGGGCTTGGGAATGTAGTCATCAGCACCGACTTCAAAACCCACAATCCGATCGGTTTCATCGCCTCGGGCAGTCAGCAGCACAACCGGCAGATGCGTCTCTGCCCTCAATTCCCGCAGCACCTCAAGACCACTGATGTCGGGCAACATGATGTCGAGCACGACAATATCGCAGTCCTGGCCAAGCGCCAGGGCCAGTCCGTCCCGCCCGTTCGCCGCCTCGCGAACGGTGAAGCCCTGATTGGTCAGGTAACGTGCGAGCAGTTGCCGTAATTCATCATCGTCTTCGACCAGTAACACCCTGTTCTGCATCTTGCCTCTCCAACTGTCGTGCCGGCCACCATAGCTGGATGAAGTCTAACACGCTCGGGGTATAGTGCCGGGCTGGCCCTGCCCGCTTTGCAGAACCTTTACACAGTCACAGACGAGGTTCCGGAGGGCCGCCGAGGGTGATCAAAAGCCATGTTCTGACGTATGGTAACGGGTACACACAGGAGTTTTCCCGCACCATGCCAGAATCCGGACAAGCGACTCTTACCCTGGAAACCTGCGCCAGCATCAATGACATTCCCGCACGAGAGTGGGAACGACTGGCGGGCTGCACCAACCCTTTTCTTCGCTACGAGTTTTTCCAGGCTCTCGAAGCCTCCGGCTGCACGTCCGAAGCCACCGGTTGGTCTCCCAGCCACCTTGTGTTCAAGTCGGACGACAAAATCGTAGGCCTGGCACCGGCTTTCCTGAAAAGCCACTCCATGGGGGAGTATGTTTTCGATTGGGCCTGGGCCGATGCCTATCAGCGACATGGCCTTGCGTACTATCCGAAATTGCTGATCGCCATCCCGTTTACGCCTTCTGCCGGGCCCCGACTGTTGCTGGCCCCGGACCTGCGGGAACAACTGACACCCGAGCAGATTCATGATCTGCTGGACACGCTGACCGACAAACTGGGCGCCCACTCCTGGCACCTTCTCTTTCCGGACAGCGAGGACCAGAAACTGCTCCAGCACGACCAGGAGCTACACCGCATTGGATGCCAGTTCCACTGGCACAACCACGGTTACGGGAACTTCGAGGATTTCCTGGCAGCTCTGACGTCCCGCAAGCGAAAATCCATACGCAAGGAGCGTCGCCAGGTTGCTGAACAGGGCATTTCCTTTGCCCGTTTCCACGGCCGGGATATTCCCGAGCATGTGCTGTCTGCCTTCTACGTTTTTTACCAGGCTACCTACCTGAAACGGGGCCAGCGGCCGTACCTCAACAAGCGCTTCTTCGAGCTGCTTCGGGAACAGTTACCCGAACATGTACACCTCGTGATCGCCCAGCGCGAAGGTGAAATGATTGCCGGGGCGCTATTCCTGGCAGGCAAAACCACCCTGTACGGGCGTTACTGGGGGTGCCTGGACGAATACAACCACCTGCACTTCGAAACCTGTTATTACCAGGGCATCGAGCTGGCCATGGAGCTGGGTCTCAGCCACATTGACGCCGGCGCCCAGGGCGAGCATAAACTGGTGCGCGGTTTTGAGCCGGTGATTACCCATTCCTGGCACGGAATCCTTCACCCCGGCTTCCGCGAGGCGATAGAAAACTTCACCCATGAAGAAGCCGAACACGTCCTCGGTTACTTTAAAGACGCACAATCTGTCCTACCCTTTCGACAGCAGACGCAGGATTAACTTCTATACTGAAAGACCCAGACAGGATTTGCGCAGGGGTCAGATATTATGGATGCAGACCCATTTTGGAGCACGGTATCGGCAGGTGGCCTGCCGCTCCTTCTTGCCGCCGGAGCGCTGGGCCTGGCGCTCATTGCCCTGTTTTTGGGTTCAGGGGCAAGACGCCGATACCAGCAGCAACTGACAGCGCTGCGTGAGCGCTCGGACACCCTATGGCGGGAAGTGGACGATATAAGAGTCGCGCAGTTCAATCGCCCCGGGGAGGCTGGCAACGGAGCGTCAGGCTCGCCGGTTGAAGAAGCCCGTTATCACACAGAAGTGGAAGCCTACAGCAAGATATGGCCCCAGGTATGGCATCTTCATGAACGCCTGGGCATGTTCCTGAGGGCGGTTGAAGCGGGCGAGGCCGCCGGCGAACTCAGACTGGAAGCCCGCAACGCTGCCCTGGAGGCACGCAACCTGTTGAACCGGAACCGTCCGTTCTGCACCGAATCCGTTGATGAACTGGTTACCCGGCTGATCGATGCGGAAATAAAGGCCCACCTGGCTGCCTGCCAGTATCTGGATCTGCTCAAGGACGTCACCAGCGCCTCATCCAACCACGACCGCCGGGTATTGCAGGAAAAATGTCACAGCCTGCATGAGGGCGAAGCCCGGGAACTGATGAACCAGTTGGTTTCGTCTATCCGGCACCGGACCATTCGAAGCAGCTGAGGACCCGCCAGCCTTAGCTGTCAGCGATACGAAACCCTACTTTCATAACCACCTGATAATGGCCGACCTTGCCATCCACGATATGGCCGCGGGTTTCGGTTACCTCAAACCACTCCATGTTGCGAACACTTTTGCCGCACTCCTCCAGTGCGTTCTCGATGGCGTCTTCAATGCTCTTCTTGGAAGACCCGACAATTTCCACTTTTTTGTAGACATGATGGTCAGACATGGAACCCTCCTTAAAATTTCAGCTTGTAGTTTTCAGCCTAGAAGACAAGCCTGATGCCAGCAAACTACAGCCCGGCACAGTCCTCATCCGCAACAAGACGAAGGACGTATCTTTTCACTACAATGAATAACGCCATCCGGAACTTTCTGCGCCCCGACAAGTCCCGGATACCCTCACGTTCTGGATTGGATTCATGAAACGATTTCTGAAATACACCAGCTGGTTTGTCGGTGCGGTGCTCCTGCTGCTTTCCGGCCCAATCCTGCTGGCCACCAGCGGCAGCTTGCAGGGAGCGGAGAGCTGGCAGACAGCAACCCGGGAAAGCGCCCGCATTGCGCCCTTACCAGAGCAGGCCGAGGAAGCCATCGTCCAGGTTTATGGCGCGAGGGCCTGGAGCTGGCGAGGCTACTTTGCAGTCCATACCTGGATAGCCACCAAGGAAAAAGGCGCCAGCCACTACCGGGTTCATGAGGTTACTGGCTGGCGCAGCTACGTGGTCAATTCCCGCCCGGGCGAACCCGACAGACACTGGTATGGTGCGAAACCGGAACTCTATGCTGATATCCGCGAAGAAGAGGCAGAAAAGCTTATTCCCGACATCTACCGGGCAGTGGAATCCTACCCCTACCCGACCGAATACGAAGCCTGGCCGGGCCCCAACAGCAATACTTTCGTGGCCTGGGTGATACGGGAGGTTCCTGGACTTGATGTCGCTTTGCCCAACCACGCAATCGGCAAGGACTACTTGGGCGATCGGGTGTTCGCAGAGGTTCCGGGTGGCGCTGGTTACCAGGTTTCGCTGGGCGGGTATTTTGGCGTGCTGGCAGGTGTCCGCGAAGGGCTGGAACTGAACCTTTTGGGTCTTTCTTTCGGGATTAACCCGTTGGCGCTCGGAGTCAAGCTACCCGGCATTGGGGAACTGGCACTCAGAAATACCAACCCGATGCCAGAAGTCAGTCCCTAGGCACGGGAAACAGGCGGGCAGGGGTTCCCAAAAATGTGCGGAGCCAGGGATGGCGGAGCCAAGCGTACAGGGACGTATTTACAGCGTTTTTTGGGACCCCCTGCCCGCCTGTTTCATACTCCAGATCCGGAAGTCATAGGCTGGCAAACTCCAGATACCGACTCGCAGCCTGCTTCTTCTCATCCTGGCTGTTCAGCATTTCCAGCCGCATTTTATCGATGAGCTTCAGGTAGTCATCAAGCGGTGATTCGGGCTTGCCCGCGTCTTTGGACTCTTCAATAAAGGCTTTTTGCTTTTCGCGGATTTCGTTCAGCTTCTCCAGCGCCGAGCGGATAGCCTCCACCCGAGCCTCAACCAGGCCGTTACCGCCGCGATCTGGTGAGCCGCGGTCAGAGCTCAGTACGGTCTCCGCGGCCGGCGCGTCGGCGGTATTCTGCTCTGCAAGATCGATTTCTTCCAGGGTGCGGACTTCGCCGTCGGTCGTCAGGTAAATACCGGAACCCTTGATCTGGCCCAGGGGCACGCCCTGACTGTTCGCCAGAGTGAATCGGTCGTCCACGCTATCCACGTAGAGGGCCTGAACGCCTACCTCCTCCAGGGACCTCAGAGCCTCTGAACCATCGGCGGTCTGAACCCAAACGGACAGCGATTTGAAGATCTCATCATTGGCATCAATCCACCGGTTGCCGTCGTCATCGAACCGGGCCAGCTCGCCGAAGCCGGAACCGCTCCGTGGACCAAACAATTCAGTGCCATCGTCCACCTTTCCGTTGCCGTTGCGATCCAGCACCAGATAGCCGCTGCCACTGCCCAGCGAGGCAAACTGCCCGGTTTCGCCGTTGCCGTTCAGATCGAACTCGAACAGGGTGTCGGTCAGTCGGGCGGTGGCCGCGCCGAAGTTGATCACCAGCGGATCGGTAAGAGGCCGTTCCTGGATCTGGACCAGCTCGGAATACTCGTAAGTGCGAGACTGCGACTGCCGCAGGGAGAGCGTGAAATCAATGGTTTCGCCGTTCTCCAGGCTGATGGTGCCGGTAGAGGCAAAGCTTCTGGACTCGCTCTCCGAGTAGAACATATAGCGCCCGGCGGAAACCGAAAGGCTGCCACGACCCTCGACGCCAGCATCACCGCCCAGAGCCGCACGGCTTACGCTCAGCGCCTGCTGGCCCATCAGGAACAGCTCTGAGGTTTTCTCGGCCAGCTGTGCACTGGTGAAAACGCTCTGCTGACCGTCACCCGTCACGGTGCTGCTTCCACTGAACGCGAGCTGCTCCTGGCTACTGTAACGGTAGGCAGCTTGGCGCATGAGTGTCAGTTCAGAGCCCACCGCATTCCCATTGGACTGGGGCGCTGGCGCTTGCCGGTTGGTGCGCAGCTGGGTGCTGTCGAACGCCGATACCTGGCGGGAACTGTCCTGGAAAAGCGAAATCTGGCTGGAGGAAATCATGGCTTCGGGTACCTGTGGTCACTACATAGGTTTATCGGCCGGGCGGCACCAGACTTGAGCAGTTTTTGATCGCCTCAGGTTCGGGCGTTCAGTTCAGATAGCGCACAATACCGGCAGCGGCGATGCCAGCCGCTATCGCCGGCAGCGGCTTGCGCAGGGCCAGCATGATCACCGCAGTGACAATCAGGGCTGCCACTGCCCCAAGGTCTCCGCTGAAAGCCATGGGCACAATGATGGCAATCAGAACCGAGCTGGCCATGGTGTTGATAAAGCTCTCAATGCGGGGATTGATCTTTACGAACGACATGACGAACGCACCGCCGAAACGGGTCGCCAGGGTTACAACCGTCATGATCGCGATCAGCAGGAGAATGCCCGCGGTGGTGGTTTCAATCGTCATGGTCGCTGGCTTCCCCACCTCTTACATCATTTCCATCCGTAGCAGGCTTTTGTTCCAGCCAGAAAAATCCGATAGCTCCACCTGCCAGGGCGCCGACCACAACGTGCGTATTGGGCGGCAGCCATTTCCAGGCCGCCAGTGATGCTACTGCGGCCACTGTCCAGGCCACGAGCACCCTGGGTGATTTCTTGCCGCCGAGGGCCATGGCCAGCAGGAAGCAGCCCAGCACCATATCCAGCCCGAGGGCCTTGGGATTCTGTAGCAGCCCACCAAAGTAGACGCCCAGGCCAGTACCGATAATCCAGGCCAGCCACAAAGCCAGGCCGCCTCCCAGAATGACCTCCAGGTTGCGCCGGCCGCTCTGGTATTCCTGGGCAGACACCGCCCAGTTGGCGTCTGTCAGCAGCAGCAAAAGGCCGTAGCGCTTGCCAGGCGATACATCTCGAAGCATCGGGTACAGGGAAGCGCCCATCAGCAGGTGGCGGGAGTTAATGGCGAAGACCACGGCAATCATTGGGAGGACAGAGACTTCAGCGCCCCACATATCGACGGCGGCAAACTGGGAGGCCCCGGCAAAGACCGTGGCACTCATCAGCACGGCCTGAAGTGGTTCAAGACCTTTCTGGGTAGCGGCCAACCCAAAGGCAGCGCCGAACGCCACCACAAACAAGGAGATGGGAAGTAGCCGGAAAAACTCCACCCGTACCCGGGCCGGCTGAAGCTGATAAGAATAGGAAGCGACAGACATCAGGGGAAACTAGGCCAGTTTCCCCGAAACGCGTATAGGTAGTTCCCGCAGAAACCACCAGATCTGCGACTAATGGACCAGATCCGAGCAGAAAGCGCGAATAGATAAACCCGTGATTACGCCGAAACTTTCCAGGAAAGCCTGTAAACCGAAGAACAACCACCGCACCGAATAGTTCACTTTTGCATGTTGACGTTAACGTTAAATGCGGCTAGTTTGTTTTTCGTCCAGCCCCAAAAGGGCAGTTTCAATGGGTAACCCCCAAGCGAAAAGCGGACACCTGAAATCGAAACGCCGGCCACAAGCCGGTCGACAAGAACAAGATACCCGCTCATGCCGAGATCCGGCCCAGTGGGAGAGGATTTCACAATGCTATTCAGCCATCCCGAGTTCGATAACCACGAACATCTGTCCTTTTTCTGCGATCCCGAAACCGGCCTGAAGGCCATCGTTGCCATTCATAACACCTCCCGCGGCCCCGCACTGGGTGGCTGCCGAATGTTTCCCTATGCCTCCGATGAAGAGGCGGTGCGCGACGTATTGCGGCTTTCACGGGGCATGACCTACAAGTCGGCCCTCGCCAACCTGGATCTGGGTGGCGGCAAGTCGGTGATTATTGGCGACCCGCGCAAACAGAAAACCGAAGCGCTGATGGAGGCCATGGGTCGTCATCTGGAAAGCCTGGGCGGCCAGTACATTGCTGCAGAGGATTCCGGCACCAGCGTACCGGACCTCAAGATCATGGGCCGACACACCGGCCACGTTGCCGGCATCGCCTCGCGCACCGGTTTCGACGGCAATCCCAGTAACGGCGACCCATCACCGGCAACTGCCTATGGGACTTTTATTGGCCTGAAGGCAGCGGTGAAACACAAACTCGGACGAGATAACCTCAACGGCTTGAAGGTGGCCATCCAGGGCATCGGCAATGTTGGTTTCCGGCTGGCCAGGCACCTCAAGGACGCTGGCGCTGATCTCTGGGTGTATGACATCCACGAGGACAACATGCAGCGGGCAGTGGATCAGCTGGGAGCCAGACCGGCCGCCGCCGAGGACATTCTTTCCCTGCCGGTCGACGTGGTTGCGCCCTGTGCCATGGGCGCGGTACTGAACGATCACAGCATTCCCCAGCTGCAGGCCCACATTGTCGCCGGCGCCGCCAATAACCTGCTGGAACACCCGGAGCATGATGCCATGCTGCGGGACCGGGGCATCCTCTATGCGCCGGATTTTGCCATCAACGCCGGTGGCATCATCGATGTGTTCTACGAGCGCACTGGCGCCACTCCGGAAACCGTTCGGGCCCACGTCGAGACCATCGGCGACACCCTGACCGAAATCTTCAACCGTTCCGACCGCTCAGGGCGCCCCACCGGGGAGATCGCCAACGAACTGGCGGAAGAACGGTTCAAAAAGCACACCGTCGGAGCCAGCCTGGCACCCGAGCGGTTGGCTCGCACCGGCTGAGCTGACACCGGCGCACCCCCCAGGAAGCTGCAGGCAACTGCAGCTTCCCTCTTAAACCCTGATACAAAAACAAATACTCCGGGAGATAGTTATGTCCGTCACTTCTTCAGATTCCGCCGCCTATTCGGGGGCGCTTGAAGGTTCAAACGCCCAACGCGGGCTCTGGTCATCACGTCTGGCCTTTATTCTTGCCGCTACCGGCTCCGCCGTGGGCCTGGGCAATATTTGGAAATTCCCCTACGTGACCGGCGAAAACGGGGGCGGCGCCTTCGTGCTGGTTTATCTGCTGTGCATCGCAGTTGTGGGTATTCCCATCATGATGGCGGAAGTCATGATCGGTCGTCGCGGCGGTCGAAGCCCCGTCAAGAGCCTGAGCCTGATTGCCGAACAAGACGGCCTCAACCCGGCCTGGAAGCTGGTCGGTGCCATCGGTATTCTGGCGGGTTTCCTTATTCTCTCATTCTATTCGGTGATTGGCGGCTGGGCCATTTCCTACGTGGGCACAACCGCCAGCGGCCAGCTTACCGGCCAGACTGCTGACGCCGTCGGCGCTATCTTCTCGGGTCTGCTGAGTGATCCCACCACCCTGCTCGCCTGGCATACATTGTTCATGGCGCTGGTCATGGTTGTGGTTGTGAGGGGTGTTCGCTCGGGTCTTGAGCGGGCGGTCAGCATCCTGATGCCAGCCCTGTTCGTGCTCCTGCTGATTGTGGTGGGTTATGCAATGACCACCGGGCACTTTGGCCAGGCCGCGGCGTTTCTGTTTCAGCCGGATTTCTCCAAGCTCACAACGTCGGGAATCCTGGTAGCTCTGGGCCATGCGTTCTTCACCCTGAGCCTGGGTATGGCAGTGATGATGGCCTACGGCTCCTACCTGCCCAAGAATATTTCCATCGCCAAAACCTCCATGACCGTGTCGGTCATCGACACCGGTGTGGCGCTGTTGGCCGGTCTGGCCATCTTCCCGATCGTGTTTGCCAACGGCCTTGAGCCGGGTGCCGGCCCGGGCCTGATCTTCCAGACCCTGCCGCTGGCTTTCGGCCAGATGCCCATGGGCTCCCTGTTCGGCACGCTGTTCTTTGTCCTGCTGATCTTCGCCGCCTGGACATCCGGGATCTCGCTGCTGGAGCCTATCGTGGAGTGGCTGGAGGAGCGTAAAGGCATGAACCGCACCGTCAGCACGCTGGGCGCCGGTTTTGTCTGCTGGGGACTGGGTATTGCCTCGATTCTGTCCCTGAACCTCTGGTCCGACTTCGCTCCGCTTGGCTTTGTGCCCATGCTGGAAGGCAAGACCATTTTCGACCTGCTGGACTTCTTCACCGCCAACATCATGCTGCCGCTGGGTGGTTTGCTTGTGGCCCTGTTCGCAGGCTGGGTGATGTCGCGCCAGGCCATGGAGAAGGAACTGGCACTGTCTCCAGGCATGTTCAATCTCTGGCTGATCACCGTGCGTTTTGTGACGCCGGTAGCGGTGGCAGTGGTCTTTATCTACAACCTGATGTAAACAGCGTGAACTTGGGGTCAGATGAACGCTTTTATCTGACCCCTTCTTCGTCAGAGTTGCTTGAGGGCCGACGCCAGGGTCTCCCCGATACGGGCATTCAGTTTCAGATCCACCAGATCCTCGGCCCGTGTCCGCCCAAGATTCAGGGTGGCAATGGGCTTGTTCCACTCATTGGCGTACCGGCAGAAACGGAAGCCGGAATACACCATCAACGACGAACCGATCACCAGAAGGCCATCACTGGCTTTCAGCGTATCCAGGGCCGAATACACCCGGTCTTTCGGAACAAAGTCACCAAAGAACACCACATCCGGCTTAAGAATCCCCTCGCATTTCGGACAGTCCGCCAGCCGGAAATCCTCGAAATCGACATCCAGATCGGCATCACCGTCCGGCGCTGTCTCGGCCGTGTATTTCTGGAAGCCCGGGTTCAGATCGGCGCAGCGATCGTGCACCTCATCCCGCGGGCAACGGTAGCCGCAACTCATGCACACAACCTCATCGGCCCGCCCGTGCAAATCCGTTACCGCCCGGGTACCCGCCTTCTGGTGAAGCCGGTCGACATTCTGGGTAACCACCAGGCTGCTGTGGTTCAGCAGTTCGAGATCGGAGATGTAATGATGGGAGGGATTGGGCCTGGCGTTGCGCATCACCGGCCAGCCAATCAGGCTGCGGCCCCAGTAGCGCTGGCGCGTGTAGAAGTCTTCCATGAACGCCTTGTGCTGAACCGGCTGCTTGCGCTTCCAGGCACCATCGCCGTCCCTATAATCCGGGATGCCCGAATCGGTACTGACCCCGGCACCGGTCAGAATCAGCAAGCGGGGGTAGCGATGGATAAACTCCGCCAGCAACGCCCCGGCCTCCTCCGGCTCATGCAACACCGGCGGATGCTCCGGCTCGGGCAGACGCTGGCTGGAACTGAAAGGTCGGCTACGGTGCGTGGTCAAAGACATACAGACTCCGGTTTTCAGCCCGGCTTGCGGGCCACATACACGGTGTTAAACGATTCCCTGTTCTGAAATGGATTGAAAAAGGATACGACATGGCAGGCCACATCGGTGAACACTCCATTGAGAACGGCCATGAACTCGTCATCCTCACCCTCGTTCGACCACATGGCAAACACGCCCCGGGGCTTCAGTTGCCGGGCCATCAGGCGCAGATTGTTGGCGGTGTAAAAGCTGGCACTGGAATCGTGAAGCAGCGCCCGGGGTGAATGGTCGATGTCCAGGAGAATGGCATCGAATTGTTTGCCGGGGTTCTCAGGATCGAAACCGCCCTCTGCAGGATCGGCAATTGCCAGGTCGAAGAAGCTGCCATGAACATAGCGGTTCCGCGGATCGGCATTCAGGTCTTTGCCCAGCGGCACCAGCTCCTGCTGATGCCAGCCGATAACCGGTTCCAGGTACTCAACCACGAGCAGCTCGGCAACCCGCTCATGCCTGAGCGCGGCCACGGCGGTGTAACCCAGGCCCAGGCCACCGACCACCACATTCAGGTCGTCACCCTCGGTTTCGCCAAGTCCGATATCCGAGAGGGCTACTTCAGCATCCACGAACATGCTGGACATCAGGAATTCCTCGCCCAGCTTCACCTCGTAGATATCCCGGTCACCAATAGCAGGAATCCGGCGCCGGCGAAGCGTGATCTCACCGATCACCGAAGGCTGGCTGTCAATTTGCTCGAAAAGCAGTCCCATTTGCTCTGACTCTTCTGGTTGATCTGGTTTGCAACTATGCCGTTATATCCGAGTTAACCGCCCGGGCCTTAGGATCCGTGCATTCGCCGGTGGGCAGGGCTTTCCAAAACACGCTCCTTGCGGCACATCCATGTGACGCTTGGGCTCCGCCATCCATGGCTCCGCACAGTTTTGGAAAGCCCTGCCCACCGGCTCCTGATCCTACTCCCCTGTTTCCGGCGAGTTCTCCACGCAGCTAACGAGGATTTTCCGCATCCTCTCCGCTCCCAGTTTCTCCATCAACTCGATGTTTCTTTGGGGTATAGCATCCACATCAGGATAACTATTAATCGCCGCTTCCAGGCTGGCTTCCCTTAGCAGATGCAACATCGGAAACGGTGAACGATTGGTGTAGTTCTCCGCCGCATCGGGCTCTGTGCCCTCAAACTGGTAGTCTGGATGGAAACTGGCAATCTGGTACACGCCTTCCATATCCAGGTACGACAACAAACCATCGGCGGCATCGAGAAACTCATTGTAGGGCCCGAAGTCCTGCAATACACCCGGGTGAATCAACAGTGTGGTTTCAATCTCAGGCTCCTCTTCCAAGCGCTGAAGCTCCGAGTGCAGGGCCTGTAACAGCTCGTCTTCCGTTTCGGCTTCCGACACTACAAACCGAACCCGATTCCGGACCAGTTCCCGCTTGGCGAACGGGCACAGGTTGTAGCCGACGACAACGTCTTCGACCCATTTACGGGTTGAAGCGATAATTTCGGTCTCGCCCATATTTTTTCCTTTGTTAGTGAAGGCCGCTCAGAGGCACGCGCGGGCGGGTGGGTAGGCCTTTCCAAAACTGTGCGGAGCCATGGATGGCGGAGCCCAAGCGCCCCAGGGATGGGCCGCAAGGAGCGTGTTTTGGAAAGGCCTACCCACCCGTACGCAAACTCCCAAAGCCCGAATCAATAAGCTTAGAGGTACCCCTGGCTCCGAAGATAATCATCATAAGAGCCACTGAAGTCAGTCACCCCATCAGCCTTGAGCTCAATAATCCGGGTCGCAAGGGAAGACACAAACTCCCGATCATGGCTGACGAAAATCAGTGTACCCGGATAGTTCTCCAGCGCCAGGTTCAACGCCTCGATGGACTCCATATCCAGGTGGTTCGTGGGCTCATCCATCAGCATCACATTGGGCTTCTGCAGAATCAGCTTGCCGAACAGCATCCGCCCCTGCTCACCGCCGGAAATCACCCGCACCGATTTGCCGATGTCGTCCCCAGAAAACAGCATGCGCCCCAGGGTGCCGCGCACAAGCTGCTCGCCGCCCTTGGTCCACTGGGCCATCCAGTCGGTCAGGGTTTCATCGTCGGCAAAGTCCGCCGTGTGATCCTGGGCGAAGTAGCCCACTTCCGCGCTGTCGGTCCACTTCACCTCGCCGCTGTCGGGGGTGTAGGCGCCGGCCAGGCATTGCAACAGGGTGGTCTTGCCGACGCCATTGGGGCCGATGATGGCGACACGCTCACCGGCTTCGATCTGAAAGTTCAGCTTGGACAGCACACATTCCTCACCGAAGCCTTTGTAGAGATCTTTCACGGTCACGGCCTGGCGGTGTAGCTTCTTGCCCTGCTCGAAACGGATAAACGGGCTCACCCGGCTTGAAGGCTTCACCTCTTCCAGCTGGATCTTGTCGATCTGGCGTGCGCGGGAGGTGGCCTGTTTGGCCTTGGAGGCGTTGGCGGAGAAGCGGCTGACGAACTGCTGCAGCTCGGCAATCTGGGCCTTCTTCTTGGCGCAGCTCGCCATAGTCCAGGTCCGCCATGTGGGTGCACACGCTATTCAGGAAGTGGCGGTCGTGGGAAATGAT
>Ga0189285_100064_pt1 | contig 70618 bp, 61 predicted proteins | sample GEYOminimetaG_FD_130315 | JGI IMG/M metagenome (GOLD analysis project Ga0189285, IMG submission 130315) | Marine microbial communities from the Costa Rica Dome - GEYO mini metaG | ecosystem: Environmental > Aquatic > Marine > Oceanic > Photic zone | place: Costa Rica: the Eastern Pacific... | reverse complement strand
TTGGTGTGGGGTGGTCCCGAAAAGACCGCCCTGCACGCAATGACCTGACCGGCCGCACGTCTCCGACGATGACGTGTCAGCCAATGTCCAGAATGGCCAGGACATCACACCTCCCCACATTCCAGAACGGTCTAGAAACGTCCCGCCTCGGGAAGGTGGGATGATTATGCGGGCCGTGGCGTGGGTGGGGATAAGTTGGTTGAAGCGGCGCTGTGTTGCGCCAGGAAGCGTGGCAGATCGCGACCGACAGGTATTCAGTCCTGCAAGGGCGGGGGAGGTGTAGTAGCAACCCTGTCGCCATTGCGGGATCCGGCCGGATTTGCATCGCATGGATGCGGGACAGGGGCTTTAGCAGTTGGCCGGGGTACGCTAGTCATCGGGGATGTTTCTTGCTCCGGCCAATCTCTTCCAGATCGCCATTGCTGCAATTGCGCTTATCGGTGTGGTTCTGACTATCGGTCGACCGCGCCTGCACGCGGCGACCGCAATGATGAGCATGGCCACCCTGTGGATGTTGTTCAATCTCGCGGAAGAATCGCTCGGCACGCGCGAGATCTGGTTGGTCACGCCAGCTTTCCGGCTCGCCTACCCCGCGCTGTTCTACCTGCTCGTGCGCGGGCTGGTATTCTCGGGTGCATCCCTGCGAAAATCAGACTGGCCGCATTTCCTGCCTTTCGTGTTGGGGCTTGCGTTGACGCCACAGGTCTGGCTGGTCGAGCATGCAGCGCGGTTCAGCCTGGTCGTTTATTCCCTGGCGGCCATCTGGCTGTTGCATCGTTATCACCGGACCAACCAGAACCGTCGGTCGGACGCTGAAACCATTCAATTGCGCAGGATTTATGTGGTGATCGCCGTCTTCGTCCTCGACGCGATCTTTGACGTTACGCGCATGGATGCGCGCTGGCTGCACGCGGACTGGCCCTGGCTGGCGTCCTCCTCTGCGTATCTGGTGCAGCTTGGCATCTCCTTCCTGCTGACCGTTGTGACCATCGTCTTTGCCGTGCGCCGGGCGGACGTGTTTGACGGATTGCAGCCGGGAGGGCTGGCGCCGCTGGCGGACGTGTCACCTTCTAGCGGGCCGGTGCCGGACGATGTTTTCGGGCGCATCGAGCGCGTGGTTCGGGCCCAGCACCTGCATACCGAACCCCGATTGACCCGTGCAGAACTTGCCGAGGCCGCAGACCTGCCGGAGCGCCAGGTTTCACAGGCAATCCGAGCCGCCACAGGGCGGAACTTCAATGATTTCATCAACAATCTGCGTATCGAGGATGTGCAGGCCATGATGCGCGAGGATGCGCGCTCAGGTGAGAGGCGCAGGATTCTCGATCTCGCCTATACGGCCGGTTTCAGCTCCAAATCCGTCTTCAATGATGTCTTCAAGCGCGAGACAGGCATGACCCCGTCAGCCTTCTCGGACAGCCTGTCCGGCAAGGTGTGACGAATTCCGGACGTCCGGATTCCGGATCCCGGACGACAGGACGGCCCCTCTATTGGATATCGGACCTCCATCAGAGTGGAGTGCCAGATGTTTTCCCCCCGTATCGTGTTTGTTGTCCTGACGAGTGTTCTTCTGCTTGTTGCCTGCGGCTTTCCAGCAGCCCTGAAGCCGGCGCGAGAAACGCCTGGTGCTTATCTGATCGAAAATGCGGCTGTGTTGGATGTCGACACCGGCGAGATCGCTGCTGACCGATTCATCTACGTGGAAGACGGTATTATCCGGCACGTGGGCCACGAACGTCCGGAGGCCGTGGCGGCAGGCGCGGCTCGCATCGATGTATTAGGCGCTGTCGTTCTGCCGGGCCTGATCGACATGCATGTGCATGTTTTCGATGAGGCGGACCTGGCGGCGAACCTGGCATACGGGGTTACGACCATTCGCAATCTCGGTGGCATGCCCTTTCATCTTCCGATGGCGCAACAGATCGAACAGGGGCGGTTGCTCGGGCCGCGCCTGATCACAACGGGTACGATCCTGAATGAACGGGACGGGCGTAACACCAACGACCTGCAGACCCTCGTGGCCGGGGCGGATCGGGCACGCGCCGCGGTTCGTCGCCAGTACCGCGCGGGCTTCCGGCACCTCAAGGTCTATTCGAATCTGTCCCGTGAGAGCCTAGCCGCGATCCTGGACGAGGCGGCGCAGCTAGGCATGACCGTGTCGGGACACCCGGTCGAGGGAACAGAGGCAGATCCGCTGGAAATGGCCGACACCCTGGCGGGTGGCTTCACGACAATCGAGCATGCCGAATCCATCGTCTGGTTCGGCTTGAGTGACAACACCGACCCGGCCATGGCGAGGGCGCTGGCACAGCAGATGGCGGCCGCAAATTCCCGCGTCACTCCGACCTTGATCGTGCATCACAATCTGGCGCGGATTGTCGAAACGGACGGTGCGCATGTGACGCGTCCGGACATGCACAGTTTCAGCCCCGTGATGCAGGGGTTCGAGCAGGGCAGGTATGATTACTGGGCCAGCTATCCGCACGATGATCGTACCCGCATGCAGGCCTTCTATGTCGAGATGACCGGTTACATGCACGAGGCGGGTGTCGAGCTGGTCGTTGGCACTGATGCTGGCGTGATGGTGACCCCGCACGGCGTCTCTGTTTCCGAGGAAATCGAACTGCTGGTTGATGCCGGATTGAGCCCACTTGAAGCCCTGCAGGCTGCCACGCTGAACTCGGCGGGAGCGCTGGACATGGCCGACCGGATTGGGCGTGTGGAGGTCGGTTATGCGTCAGACCTGCTGATAGTGCAGGGCAACCCGCTGGAGGATTTCGCGGTATTGCGTCGGCCTGTCGGCGTGATGCGCGGGCAGCGCTGGTTGGACGCGGAGGACTTGGCGCAGTTACAGGTCGTGTCCTCGAACCCGGCGGAGTTCAGGACCTGGCGCCGTGTTATCGGACACGTCCTGACCCGCTGACAAAAAAGCCCGGCCATTGGGCCGGGCTTTCTTGTTCGGGTTGGCCAGCGCCTAGAGCGCTTCTTCCAGTTCCGGCAGGGCGGTAAAGAGGTCCGCGACCAGGCCGTAATCGGCGACCTGGAAAATCGGGGCTTCCTCGTCCTTGTTGATGGCCACGATGACCTTGGAGTCCTTCATGCCGGCCAGGTGCTGGATGGCACCGGAAATACCAACGGCGATGTAGAGTTCCGGCGCGACGACCTTGCCGGTCTGGCCGACCTGGTAATCGTTCGGGACGAAGCCAGCATCAACCGCGGCGCGCGAGGCACCGACCGCAGCGCCGAGCTTGTCGGCGATGGTGTCGAGCAGGTGGAAATTGTCGCCGGACTGCATGCCGCGACCGCCGGAGATGACGATCTTGGCGGAGGTCAGTTCCGGGCGATCAGACTTGGACAACTCTTCCGAGACGAATTCGGATTTGAACGGGCCGGACGCGGCGCCGATATCATCCATCTCCGCAGAGCCACCATCACCGGCCTTTTCAAAGGTCGTCGGGCGAACCGTGATGACTTTCTTGGCGTCGGTGGACTTCACGGTCATCATCGCATTGCCGGCATAGACCGGGCGCACGAATGTGTCCGGACCTTCAACGGCGGTGATGTCGGAAATCTGCATCACATCCAGCTTGGCAGCGACGCGCGGCATGAAGTTCTTGCCAGTCGTGGTCGCGGCCGCGAGGACGGCATCGTATTCGTCCATGAGTGGCGTAACGAGGGCTTCCAGCGCTTCCGCGGTCGGCTTGGCAAAGCCATCAGCTTCGGCGTGCAGGACCTTGGCAACACCGTCCAGCTTGGCAGCAGCGTCGGCAACGGCCTGTGCACCGGAACCGGCAACAAGAACGTGCACATCGCCACCCAGGCCCTTGGCCGCGGTGACAACGGCGCGCGTTGCATCGTTCAGGGCCGCGTTATCGTGTTCGGCAATAACAAGAACAGCCATTAGATAACCCCCGCTTCGTCTTTGAGTTTCGCGACCAGCTCGGCCACGCTTTCAACCTTGATACCGGCTTCGCGTTTCGGCGGCTCGGTGACCTTGAGGACTTCCAGGCGCGGGGCGGTGTCGACGCCGTAATCGGCCGGAGCCTTGGTGTCGATCGGCTTGCGCTTGGCTTTCATGATGTTCGGCAGGGACGCGTAACGCGGTTCGTTCAGGCGCAGGTCCGTGGTGATCACGGCTGGCAGCTGAAGCGCAACGGTCTGCAGGCCGCCATCAACTTCGCGGGTGACATTGGCCTTGCCGTCAGCGATGGCAACTTCAGAGGCGAACGTGCCCTGCGGCCAGTCCAGCAGTGCGGCGAGCATCTGGCCGGTCTGGTTGCTGTCGTCATCGATGGCCTGTTTGCCGAGCAGGACAATATCCGGGTTTTCCTCGTCAGTGACGGCCTTGAGGATCTTGGCCACGGCCAGCGGTTCTACCGTGTCGTCGGTCTGCAGCAGAATGCCGCGATCAGCGCCCATGGCGAGCGCGGTGCGGATGGTTTCCTGGGCCTGGGCCGGTCCAATGGACACGGCGATGATTTCGGTGGCGACGCCCTTTTCCTTCAGGCGGATCGCTTCTTCGACAGCGATCTCGCAGAAAGGGTTCATGGACATCTTTACGTTCGCGAGGTCGACACCCGTCTGATCGGGCTTGACGCGGACCTTCACGTTGTAATCGACGACCCGTTTGACGGGGACGAGAATTTTCATGCTGGGGCTCCGGCTGGCCGCGCGCGAGAGGTTGCGCGCCTACAAGAATAGGGGGCGAAATTGCCTTTGCCAGTGGGGGAAGTCAATGCTTGCTATCTTTTACGTTGACGTAAACTGCAACCCGGTCGGTTCGCGTCCTTTCAGGCGACTAAACTTCCTTGCAATTTCCAAGGGTTGACGTGGCAAAAAACAAGGCGCGCCAAATCGACGCGCCTTGCTGAGATGCAGGTCGTGTTTGTGACAGCCTATTCGCTGGCTTCGACCTCGGTTGAGATGAAAATCTCGATTTCGTTGGAAATATAGGGGACGGCAAAACCCATGTCCCAGGTCGAGCGCACCAGGGTGCCTGTCGCGGTAAAGCCGTGTTTGGCGCGGCCGTCGCGGGTTTCGCCTGAGCCATTGAAAACGACATCGAGCGTGACCGGATGTGTCTGGCCATTCATGGTCAGGTCGCCGGTCATCGTCCCGGTCCGGTTATCCGCGCTGTCAAAGCCGGTGGCAATGAAATGCACGGTCGGATTGGTCTCGACTTCAAAGAAATCACTACTGCTTAGATGGCCGATAAAGCGGTCCTGGTTGGCGCCCGCCCACATGCCGTCGGCGAGGGTGAAGGTGACCTCCACGGCGGAGTTTGCCGGCTCCTCCAGATCCAGCACCAGCGTGCCGTCATAATTGGTCAGCTCCAGCGACATGGTCGACATACCCTGGTGCAGCCAGGAACCGCGGACAACAGTGTGGCTCTTGTCGAATTCATATTCAACTGGCGCCGCAAGCGCCGGTGCGGTGAGGGCAGTCAGGACTGCTGCCGTGGTGAGCAGGAAGCGGGTCATCAAATCACTCCAGAATAGAAAATTTGGCCAAAAGATAATGGCTTTTGCCTGCGGATCGAGTCCGGATCAGGCAAGGGAGTTTTTCCTCGGCGGAAAAAGCGTCTAGCGCTGGCCGCCCGGAACCCACAAAACATCTGCCTTGCCACCGTCATTGGCCGTGCGTGCGATGACGAAGAGCAGGTCTGAAAGCCGGTTGAGATAGCGCATCACATGGGCGTTAATATTGGTGCCGTCCGCGATCAGCCTCGCGACCTTGCGTTCCGCACGCCGACAAACCGTGCGCGCGACGTGCAGGCGGGCCGAGGCCTCGCTGCCCGCGGGCAGGATGAAGGAATTCAGGGGTTCAAGGCGCTCATTGAGCCTGTCGATATGCTGCTCCAACGCATCAATCTGCTCGGGTTTGATGCGCAATGGTTCCCACTCGCGCGGCTCGTCGCTCTCGGGGACACACAGGTCCGCACCAAGGTCGAACAGGTCGTTCTGGACAGCGGAAAGGATCCGGTCGAGTTCATTACCGTCAGCGAGGGCGCTTCGGGCGAGGCCGATAGCGGAATTCGTCTCGTCCACATCCCCGTAGGCATCCACGCGCGGATCGTGTTTGTCTGTCTCGGACATGTCGCCGAGCCTTGTCCGTCCGGCATCACCGGTGCGGGTATAGATTTTTGTCAGGCGTACCATGTCGCCTCTCTAGCCTGATCCGTTATCCGGCGCGAGAGGGGAGACAAGCGATGGGAGAAAAACATGCGTCATATCCTGGCGGGGCTGATGTTCATGGTCGGCACGGGCAGCGCCTGGAGCCAGTCCGGCGAGCTCGCAGAGCTCGCAGCCCAGACGCTGGAGGCCAGCGGAGCACCGGCTGTCGGGGTCCTGCGCCTTGATGATGGTGAACACGCGATCGGCGTTGCAGGTCTGCGCGCCTTCCGGGGTGACGTCCGGGTCAGCGAGGATGATTTCTGGCATATGGGGTCCAACACCAAGGCGATGACTGCCATCCTGGTGGCGCGCCTGGTCGAACGTGGCGTGATCAGCTGGGACGACACGGTCACTCAGCATCTGGGGGCACATATCGAGGCTATCGACGCCAGTTACGGCGAGGTCACGTTTCTGCACCTGTTAAGCCATCGTTCCGGTCTGCGGGCCAATGTGAACAATGTCGACATGATCCGTTTTGGTGTTCGCGGTGCCTCTGACGAGCCGATCACTGAACAGCGCCTGGACTATGCGCGGCGTGTGCTCACCGAAACGCCGCAGGGCGCCGCTGAAACGGATTTCCTCTATTCCAACGCTGGTTATGTCGTTGTTGGCTCCATGCTGGAGGCCGTGACCGGTGAGAGCTGGGAAAGTCTCATGCACCGCGAGGTGTTCGAGCCGCTGGGGCTGGAGAGTGCGGGATTTGGCGCGCCAGGGTCACCTGAGGCGGTGGATCAGCCGCGCGGTCATCGGGGGGGCATGTTCGGCGGGCTGAATGCTGTGGAGCCGGGACCTGCAGCGGACAACCCGCCGGTTCTGGGACCCGCGGGCACGGCGCATATGAGCTTGGCTGACCTGGCCGACTATCTCGACCTGGTCATGGCCGGCATGCGCGGTGAGGACAGCGATTTCCTGTCAGTCCAGAGCTGGCAACGCATCGCGACACCCCCCTATGGCGGTGACTATGCCCTGGGCTGGGGCGTGCAGGGCGGACAGCGCCTGCATGCCGGGTCCAACACGATGTGGTTCGTCCAGATCGTCATTGAGCCGGAAACGGGCAGCGGTGCGGTCGTGGCGTTCAATGATGGACGTATCAACCGCCTGCAACCTGCCATGGTCGATGCCGTGCGCTCGCTGATGGAATAAAATCAGCCGCCGAATTGTTCCTTGGCAAAGTACAGCGCCACAATGATCAGGATGGCGGCAAACTGCAGCACCACACGCAGGCGCATCAACTTGTTCGAGCGCGAACGGGATTTCTCGTCACTCTTGTACAGATTGACGATGCCGAAGATGAGTACGCCGACGACCGCAGCCATGGCGACGTAGAGAAGGATGTTGAGAAATTCGACCATGCGGGGGATATAGACAGCAGCGTGCGGTGCGTCCATGCGACGTTTGCGCATGAAGTGGGAAAATCCCGGGGGAGATGCCATGTTTTTCGAATTGGCCCTGGCACAGGATGACGTGGACTGCCGAGGGCAATCCGAAGCCGATTTGCGCGCGGCGCATGCGGCCGTGCTCGAGCACCACATCAATGATGATGTCGAGGCCTGGCTGTCCGGCGAGCGCGAAGTCTTCATGGTCTCGACAGCGGGAAGCCTGTTTGCGACACGATCGGAAGGTCGCCGCGCGCGTCGTGAAGCCTATCTCGGTTCGACCGATTTCCAGGTCTATCACGACATGGTCAACCCGGTGGTCGCGGTCTCCGACGATTGCACCATGGGCTGGGTCATCGTGCAGGTCGAGGCGCGCGGTACAACGACCCAATCCGGCGAGGAACAGGCCTTCGCCTTCCAGTCCAGCTGGGTTGAGCTCTATCGCCGGATCGAGGGTGAGTGGCGAGCAGTCGGCAATGTGTCGAACTTTGCGCCACAGGCTGCGGAGTAATCCTCCTGGCCCTGAAGGGGCAGGGGGCTAGCTCCGCCAGCGCAGCGTCGCGGGTTTGACCGGGTTCTTGAATGCCTCGCCGGTTTCGCGGTGTTTGCTCCAGGCTCGCTTGAGGGCGAAATACCATTTCGCCTGTACGTCGCTGTCGTGGATCAGCATCAGCTTGGGATCATAGGCCAGGCCAACCTGCTGGGCATTTACCGCATCGCGATCCTGGCCAACAAATGTTTCTATGCCTTTGCGCAGGAGTGCCTTGGGCACCACGTTCAGAAGCGGATGGTTCCAGTAGACCACGATGGTGATCGCGGTGGAGTTCTCATTGGTCGGCGTCACTGCCGTGAAACCCGTGAAGTGCTTTCCATCCGCCTTGACGTATTCGGTTCGCAGGCCAGGCAGCTGGAAGCGGATCTCTGTTGACCGGTCGTTGCCCAGATATTTGTAGAGGAAGGAATTGGACGAGGGGGTGTGCGGCAGCATGGAAAAGCCGCGCTCGACCGGGCCGAACTGTTTTTCCTTTTCCTTCACCGACTTGGCCGTGCGCCACCACCACTGGCGGTGGATATAGGGGATGTGCGCCGGGTCCATCAGGCCAATGACGGCATGGTCGACATGGCAGTTGAAAACATCCCGCACGACCATGCGCGGCTCGGCATCCTCCGGAAGATCCAGCTTTGGTGGATCGATGACCGGTTCGGCATCGCCATCCTCGGCGTAATAGATCCAGATCAGGCCCTGGTCCTCATGTACCGGGAACGAGCGCGTCCTGATCTTGGTCAGGTCCATGGCGTCCGCCTGGTCACCCGTCAGGGACGGGATCGCGGCACAGGAGCCATCGGTGCGGAAACGCCAGCCATGATAGGGGCATTCGACCTGGGTCTCGCCATCATGGTTCTGAACCTCGCCCTCCGACAACAGGATACCACGGTGCGGGCAGATATCCTTGAGCGCATAGGCGCGCCCCTGGTGATCGCGGCCGAACAGGATGGGCTGGCCGAGCAGCTCGCGGTGGAGATGCTGGCCCGGTTTGAGCTCGCTCGAAAGCGCCCCGAAATACCAAAGGTCTCGCAAGAACATGGGCCAACTCTTTAGCAGATGCGGTGTATTTGCCTAGCATTCAATCCATGCGGCAAATTGACGATTAAAGCCTCACTTTCTTATCACATGACAGGGCGCTCGAATTCGCTAGACTGGCCAGGTTGGGGGGCGCTGCAAGGGCGCCAGAATGAGAATACGATACGGATTGTCCGGAATTCTGACGGCTGCGCTTGTTGCGGGCTGTACGGATTCGACCGTTCCCAGCCTCCCCGAAGAGCGTCTGCCGAGCGGCGCTCTGGCAGCATTGCAGCAACATGTCCGGTATATCGGTGGCGGAGACCTGAGTTGTGACCGGCAGGTCCTTGCCGACGCACCTCATGTCATCAATGACATCAATTCTGACGGTCGACCTGACTTTGCGATCGATACCCGCAATCTGAGTTGCACATCTCGCGAGGGCAATGTGCCCGATGCCTATTTCTGCGGCCTTTATGTCTGCGGGTATCCACTCCTGGTTTCGAATGCGGAGGGGTGGGAAGTCGTGCAAATGATGGCAGGCAACGAGATCGAGGCGATGCAGTATTACCGGGAGCCGCGTTTCCGAGTGCGCCAGGTCAACCTGTCCGATCCCTCACGCAGAACCGTCCTGGTCCGTGAATACGCCTGGCGGGAGGGGCGATTGCAAAGGGTCATGGAGCGCACTGAAGAGCCTCAAAGAATGGCCGGGCGCTAGGTGCGGAAACCATCGAGCACGTGTTGAGCTGACAGTCCGTCGCTTCGCATGGCGTTCAGCGTCGCTGCCCGGTCGCGCTTGGCAAAGCGTTTGCCGCTTTCATCCAGAAGCAGCCGATGGTGCTGGTAGCTGGGGGTCGGCAGATCCAGCACGGTCTGCAACAGCACGTGCAGCGGGGTGACGTCCTTGAGGTCTTCGCCGCGGATTACATGGGTCACGTCCTGCAGTGCATCATCATGCACGACGGCGATGTGATAGCTGGTCCCGACATCCTTGCGCGCCAGGATGACATCACCCAGCGGCAATGGATCAGCGGCCTGATCGCCGTGGTCGAGATCATGGAACATCATCCGATCGAACCCGCCTCCCAGGTGGTCGCGGCAGCGATCCAGGGATAATCGCCAGGCAAAGGCCTCGCCGCGTTCAACACGCTCGGCTTCCTCGTCCTCGCTGACAGGCTCGCCCGGGCCGCGATAGACATCGCCAACGCCGTGCGGGGCGCGGGCGATTTCTTCCAGGATTTCCTTGCGGGTCTTGAAGCAGCGATAGACGAGGTCTTTTGCTCGCAGCGTTTCCAACACACCGGCATAGTCGGCGAAATGGTCGCTCTGGCGACGCACAGGCAGCGGCCAGTCCAGTCCCAGCCAGATCAGGTCGTCAAAGATGGACTGCTCGAATTCACGCTTGCAACGCGTCGTGTCGATATCCTCGATCCGCAGGATGAACGCGCCGTCCGCGTCCTGCGCTGCCCGCCATGCGGACCAGGCCGAGAAGGCATGGCCAAGGTGCAGATGTCCGGACGGAGAGGGCGCGAAGCGCGTGCGGAAAGTCATGCTTCCTCAAAACGCCGCTTCGGCGGGTGCGGTCAAGTCGGTGTACGGCTGCTGCGCCGGGGGCGTTGACTTCTCACACGCCGAAAGGTCCTCTCCCGGCTCAGCCTGAAGGAGTTTCCCATGCCGACAGCGATTGATGGACCGCGCCTGGCGCCGCGTGATGGCCAGCCGCCGCGCAAGCTTGTCATCCTGTTGCATGGCTATGGTTCCAATGGCGATGATCTGATCGGTCTCGCCCAGCACTGGGCGCCGCACCTGCCGCATGTGCAATGGGTCTCGCCCAATGCACCGGATCCGGTGCCGGGTGCGCCGAATGGCTATCAGTGGTTTCCCATCTCCCAGCTCGACCCGGAGCGTATCCAGCGCGGCGCCGAGGAGGCTGCCCCGACCGTGGATGCCTTCATCGACCAGGAGTTGGTGCGCTACCGTCTCCAGCCGCAGGACCTGGTCATGTGCGGCTTCTCCCAGGGCTGCATGCTCTCGCTGCATACCGGTCTGCGCCGCGAACAGCAGATCGGCGGTATTCTCGGTTTCTCCGGTGCCCTGCCGGGCGGGGAGAAGCTGAACGCGGAAATGAAATCCAAACCACCGGTCATGCTGGTGCATGGGGATCGCGACGACGTCCTGCCGCTGCCCTTCATGCTGGATGCGGCGCAGGCGATCTGTGAGGCGGGTCACGGGGCGGAGTTCCACATCTCCCAGGGCGTGCCGCACTCGATCGGGCCGGACGGGCTGGATCTGGGACTGGATTTCCTCAAATCCGTCTTCGCCGGGCGTTACCTCCAGGCCACACCGAATCGGTGACATCAAAGATTCCCGGGACAGTCATGTGACTGTGACGCGAACACCTGTAGTCCTGTTGAGAGCTTGGGTGTGGTATGATTCCTTTCGGGATTGACCAACAGCCCCAACAGGAGGTGCGCCTTCAGGACCCGGGTCCAATATATGCGCCCCCTCCAAGGCCGCGTTTGTGGTCCTGCCGAGGGAGGTCACCATGCAGGTGCTTAACGCAGCGCCGCAGGGAATGCCCTGTCTCGTTCTGAACGCGGACTATCAACCGCTCAGCTATTACCCGCTCTCGACCTGGCCCTGGCAGGAGGCGATCAAGAACGTCTTCCTGGAACGTGTGGCCGTGGTCTCGCACTATGACGAGGTCGTGCACTCTCCGAGTTTCGAGATGCATGTGCCGTCGGTGGTGGCCCTGCGGGACTATGTCAAACAGGACCGGGCCCCGGCCTTTACCCGATACAATATCTGGCTGCGGGACGGTTTCCGTTGCGGCTATTGCGGCAAGCAGGGTGTCGAGCATCTGACCTTTGATCATGTCATCCCGCGTCGCCAGGGCGGCAAGACCAGCTGGGAAAACATCGTTGCGGCCTGTGGTCCGTGCAATCTGAAAAAGGGCGGGCGCACCCCGCGCGAGGCCGGCATGCCGCTGGCCCGACCGCCGCAACGTCCCAACACGCACGAGCTGCAAGCGCAGGGTCGCAAATTCCCGCCGAAATTCCTGCATGAGAGCTGGATGGATTATCTCTACTGGGATGTGGAGCTGGAGCGCTAAGGCGGTGCCCTAGCGGTTTACCTATGAAATCAATTGCACTTTTCAGGCGCTGTAGGCAAACTTGCATCCAAAGGTCGAGAGGGTGGCATGCAGGCTGATACAGAAGAACAGATCGTCAGGGTTCGACCATTGATGCGCGGGTGTGCGGCCGGATTGTTATTCACGGCGATGATGTCGGTTCCGATATCGGCAAACCTGATGGCCGGGCGCCCGGTCGACGCTGCCTTGCTGACATGGATAACGCCGTTTGCCGTTGGCGCAGCGCTGCTGCCGCTTCACCTTCGTGTCGGCAAACTGGTGTTGTGGTCAGCGCTCTATGTGACCGCCGGGGCGGCCCTTATCGGTATTTGTCTCATGTTGGGTCTGGTCTCGTTTTCCGGATTCACACGGTCTTTCGCGGACACAGGGGGCGACTTGGAGCAGCAATTCGGCACGGTCATCTATGTTGTCGGTGTGTTTGTGGCGCTTCCAAGTATCGGCGTGAAAGCACGTCGGCTTGGCTTCGATTGGTCGTGGTCCTGACCTCGACGCTTCTGCTGGCCTTCGATCACGGCTGAGACGGACCGCTTGACCTCGGCGTCGGCATGTCGCCCCATAGCGCGGGGAGGGCTGGAATGTTCCGAATTATCCGATGGTTGTGTTTCCCGATCGCGCGGTCGCTCGGCTGGTGGCCCATCGCGGTCTACTACGCGCTGGTCATTCCGTTGATTGTCGTGCGCCGGATAATCTATCCATTGCCGCCGGAAGCGCTTGATCGCGTGCCGGTCTGGCTGTTCCCGGCGATCTACGCTTTTGTCCTGGTCGGATTTCCATTGCTGGTTCGCCTGACCAATGCGGACTGGTATAAGGTGCTGACGAAATCATGAGCGTGATCCGTCTTGGCATCGAGACGCACGGGCAGGGGCTTTATGAGTTTACCGACCAGGCTCATGAGTTCGTGCGCGAGACGGGCTGCGAGGACGGTCTGTTGACCGTATTTGTGCGCCATACCTCCTGTTCCCTGACCATCCAGGAAAATGCCGATCCGGACGTGCAGCGCGATCTCAACGAGTTTTTCCGCCGTCTGGTCCCGCCGGGAAATGACCCGTCCATGCACTGGCTGCGCCACACCATGGAAGGGCCGGACGACATGCCTGCCCATATCAAGGCGGTCCTGAACCAGACTTCGATCGGCATTCCGGTCGTGGAGGGGCGCATGGGATTGGGGACCTGGCAGGGGCTCTATCTGTTTGAGCACCGTGACCAGCCGCATCGTCGCGAAGTGCTCTTGCATCTTGGGTAATGAGCCTTCGAAAAAGAAGACGACGGACCGCGGGCATGGTCCGTCCTGCGAGCAACGGTTTTGGGGGGCCGTGCTCGATCCGAGGGAAGCGAGCGGGTGAACCCGCCCGGACGATCACGGATGATGCTCCAGGGCTGATGCGCATGTTCTTTGCGTCGTCGATGGCCCGCGGGCCCGTGCTGGAAGCCTGATCAGGCCGATTTGCGACGGGCGACCCGGCGTGCGTGTTCGGTAAAGCGGGCGATTTCCGAACCCAGCTTGTTCGGCTGCATCGGTTTTTCGATATGGCTGTCGAAACCGATCTCGTTGTAGTACCGGATCTGTTCCGGCATGGCATTCGCTGTCAGCGCGATGGCCGGGGTACGGGGAAGGTGGTTCTCCTCCTCGATGAGGCGAATCTCCAGCAACGCGTCACTGCCGCACAGAATCGGCATCTGGATATCCATCAACAGGATGTCGAACTTGCCGGCCTGATAGGTGTCGACGGCTTCGCGGCCGTTTTCCACGAGGGTCAGTTCGACATTGAGCTGGTTGAGATAGGCCTGCAGAACGAGGCGGTTGGTTAGATTGTCCTCGGCGGCGAGGATGCGTACCGGCGGTCCGTCCTGGGCCAGCGGTGAGGTCTGGACGACGGCATCACTCTCGCTCTCATCCTCCAGCTCGATCTCGTCGCTCTCCGGAAGCGGGATGAGGACGCAGAAGGTCGTCCCGACCTCCGGCTCGCTCTCGACACTGATTTCGCCGCCCATACTCCTAACCAGGCCATCACAGATCGCAAGTCCCAGGCCCGTGCCTCCAAAACGACGCGTGGTTGACGTGTCCGCCTGGACAAACTTGTCGAAGATACGCGAGGCCTGTTCCTGGCTCATGCCGATGCCGGTATCGCTGACCTCAATGAGAACCAGATCCGGATTATTGGTGCCCGGGGCCTCTCCCAGGCGTACGGTTACACCGCCTTGCCTGGTGAATTTGAGCGCGTTGGAGACCAGATTGTTGATGATCTGCGAGATGCGCAGCGGATCGCCACGGCGGGCCAGCCCGCGCGGATCCCGGCTGGAGATGTCGAGTTTCAGTCCATTCCGGACCGCGACCGGGCCGAACAGGGCTTCAACCTGTTTGGTGATCTCGGACATCTCGAAGGAAGTTTCCTCCAACGGAAATTCTCCGGCCTCGATCTTGGAGAGATCGAGAATGTCGTCGAGCAATTGCATCAGCGTGTCACCGGACCGCACGATGGTATCGATTTTCTCGGCGTGCCGGTCCTCAAGATCCGCCTTGGCGAGAATGCGTGCCATGCCCAGAACGCCATTCATCGGCGTGCGGATCTCGTGGCTCATATTGGCCAGGAATTCCGACTTGGCACGATTGGCCTGTTCCGCCTTGTCCAGGCTCTGCATCAGATCGGATATGTCGCTGATCGAGCCGGCCATGCGCGTAGGCCGACCATCCTCCTTAACAGCGAGTCCCCGGGCTCTGAACCAGTTGAAACTGCCATCGGCGCGCTGCAGCCTGTAACGAACATCGTACGGCGTACCGTCTTCCAGATGGGTCTTCACCGCCGTCAGCGTCGGGCCGTGATCATCGGGATGCAACGCCTTCTCGAATGAGCTGAATTTATCCGGGAAATGTTTTTGGTTGTCATAGCCCAGCAGCTCGCGGAAGCGGGGCGAGAAATAGACCTTGTTGGTGGCGATGTCCCAGTCCCAGATGCCGTCTGCAGATCCGCGAACAGCCAGCTCGAAGCGCTCTTCCTTGGCTCTAATTCGATGATTGGCGTCTTCCTGCGCGCGCAGCATCTGCGTTTTCTGATGATGCGCGAGCAACAGGCTGTGGACTGCTGCACCTGCAAGCGCGGAGAAGATGGTTCCGATCAACAAGATTATGAGCGGGATCGCCGAACGCTCCTGGTCAAGTAATGCCTTGTTCGGGTGAAAACGCGCCATCCAGACCGAGCCCGGAAGGGCGATGGTGGTATTCACCACTGCGTCGCGGCTCGCGGCTTCATCATCGTCGATGATGACTGACCCGCCTTCCAGCAATGTAACCGCAACCAGATCGCCCAGGGCCGTGTCCTTGAACGTCGTGACCAGGCGTTCAATGTCAAACACGGCGACCATCAGACCGTCGAAACGGCCGTTGATGTGCAGCGGGACAAAAGCCAGGAAGCCGACACCGCCCTGAACGAATTCGATTGAGTGGGTTGTATAGGTTTCGCGCGTGGCAACGGCGTTGCGAAGTGCCGTCGCGCGGTTTTCCTCGAACATCAGATCCAGGCCCAGCGCGGCTTCATTGCCGGCGAGGGGTTCGATCCAGGCGACCTGAAAATCGGGATTGGCCCATTCGATGGCCCGGATCTCGTTCTGGTCGACAATGTAGCGCGCGGCGTCATCGCGCCATCGCGCCTCGGTTGTCCCGCCATCAGCCTCCCAGCGCCGGGCCAGGCGTTCCAGTTCCGCCAGGTCACGATTGACCCGGTCTTCCATGGCGTACTGGAAGTGGCGCGCACTCTCCTCGAGATGTCGCTCGATCTCGATGTTTTCTTGATGGCGGGCGAGATAGGCAGATGCCGCCGAGATCGCCATCCCCGCGGCAAATACCAACGCTGTCACAAGTGTCTTTCTGGTCATCCGCCTTGCCCCTGTCGCATGGTAGCAAAGCACAACTTGTTTAAATCAAGCTTACCCGGACTAGTCGGTGCCGTTCAGCAGGCGCTCATAGCTGTCGACCAGGGCCAGATAGGGCGGAACATTGGTGTTCTGGATTCCCGAGCCCGTATCTACCGCCATCTTGATTTCGAAATGCAGGTGGATCGTCGTCGGCGTGCCATTGAACTCGTTGGATACAAAACCCAGGCGTTCGCCGCGCGTGACACGGTCACCGGGGGAGACCTGCAGGCTGCTGGCTTCGAGGTGGAGATAGGTGTAGCGCACACCATCATCCGTGGTCAGGCGGACCGAATAGGATCCGATCGAGGTGATCGTGCCGTCATCGGCAGCGACCGCCCAATGCACGGCATCCTGGCAGGTAGCAGGACGGATGTCCTGACCCTGGTGGCCGGTGCCGCTGGGGCACATCGGCGTGGAATAGCCCCGCGTTTCGCAGAAATTATCCCGCCAAGCATAGGCGTAGTTGTTGTCATTACACTGACCGCCAGCCGGGCCGAGGTAACCGCCATAGCCGTAAACCTGGCTGTTGGCATAGGCCTGGGCCGCTTCCATCGGGAAGCGCATGCCCGGCGCGTAATTTACCTGGGTCGTCTGGCCGGTGCCGGAATCTGGCGTCAGATCTCCCGGCGGCATGTAGGCGAATTCCTCGCCGGCATCATCAAGCGGCACGCTCGGCTCCGGCTCCGGTTCGGGTTCCGGGTCCTCGACCGGGTCTTCCGGCTCAGGGGCCGGTTCCTCAGCGGGCGGCGAATCGGCAGGTTCTGCGCCTTCATCGAGCGGCGGCCACCAGATCATGGCGGCAATGCCCGCCGTAGCGACCAGGGCAGCCAGGGTAAGTTCAGTGGAACGAGACATGACTATTCTCCTTCCTCTGGTGAGCCGGCGACAATGCCGATATTTTCAACGAGATCGCGACCATATTCCAGCTCCGAACAGCGGTCATCCGAGAGCGGAAACTCGCATTCGATCGTTATGGAATAGGCCGCGCCATAGCGGTTGAAATTGACCTCGACGCCATATTCGGTGCGGGAGATCCGGTAGCCGTCCGGATCCTGTGCGCGCAGTCGTCGCAGGGTGACCGGGTCGGGCGCTTCGGTATGTGCGAGGCGCGTTCCGAACACTTCAATCAGAATGCCGGGCGCGTTAATCGATGCTGTATAGAAGTCCTCCTGGGGAAACAGGAAGACGCGCGGAGTGTTGGCGAGCCGCAGTGTCGCGTTGGGTGGCAGCAGGACCGGCAGACGCGTCCGGGCGACCTGGGCAGCCTCGTTATTGGACGGGCGCGGGAAGGTCTGCGGCAGGCGAGCCGCAGTCGTGAAATTGTCGGAGAATTGTGCGTTCTGGCGTTGCAGGTCTTCGCGGACCTGACCCCAGTCGATCGGCATCACGCGCGGCCGGTCCGGACGTGGCGGTCGGGGTTGGAATGCCGTGGCCACGGAGAGCGTTGCCGGGCGAATGCGGCTGGCCTGGAGCTGTCCTGCCTGGGGCGAGACAGCACGTTCGCGCGCGGTGCTCGTACGTTCCTGGGCCTGGGCGATATTGGCTGGCGTGGACGTGGACAGAAGTGCCACCGCCAGCATCGATATTCCCAAGTTTAGCCGAGATTTCATATCAGCCTCCCCACCAGTTCAACGTATACCGTTTATGCATGTTTAGCATGAATGGCGGATGACGAACCAAGTATAGTTGGGTTCATCACGAATTTCGCCGCACTTGTGTTGCAGGCTTGTTCGGAACATCAGTGTCACAATGTTGAAATTGACCGCCGGGCACGTTATGTGCGGCGCAGCAAGAGTATTGGAGTTCGCGTGATGCGCCTCACCATGATGAAGACGAAATTGCACCGGGCTGTCGTGACCCAGGCAGACCTGCACTACGAAGGTTCGATCTCCATCGACAAGGACCTGCTGGACGCTGCCGGCATCCTCAATAACGAGCAGGTCGACGTTCTCAACATCAATAATGGCGAGCGTTTCACGACCTATGCCATTGAGGCTCCGCGTGGCAGCCGTACGTTTGGCATCAATGGCGCTGCTGCCCGACTGGCACAGCCGGGCGATCGCATCATTGTTGTGGCCTATGCCGAGATGGACGCCGCCGAGGCGGAAGTCTGGGACCCGACTGTCGTCCTGCTGGACGAACACAACCAGGTTGTGACCCCGTCCAGGGCGGCGTGAGCCTAACCGTTCGAGATACAGAAATCCGCATGCACTGAAGCGCTGAGCGTTAACTCGCCGGCGGCAACAGGCGTGTCTGCCATCGCGCTCGCTTCCATACGCATCATGGTGTTGGCATACATCGGCTGCGGCATGGCCTGGTTCTCGCTCATGCGGACAATCCCGCACAATTCCAGACCTGCTGCGCTGGCATAAAGCTCGGCCTTTTCCATCAGGCGCTGAACCGCCATGCGGCGTGCCTGGTCGAGGTCGTCAGCGGTGTCCTCGGCGCCAAAGCTCACGCTCTGGATATTGTTGGCGCCGGCGCCGACCATCGCATCGACCACATCACCGACATTGTCCAGATCACGCACCCGCGCCGAGACGATATTCTGGGCGGTATAACCCGTCAGTCGACGTTCGGTGCGACGATCATCCCACTCATAATGAGGTTGCAATGTCAGGCTGGCCGTCTGCATGTCACGGCGGTCAACGCCTTCACGGCGCAGGGCCGTGAAGACCGCATTCATCATCTGCGCATTCTCGCGCACGGCGGCCTGCGCCGTCGGCGCCGTCACCACGACGCCTGAACGGACAGTCGCGAATTCCGGTTCGATCTGGACTTCCGCTGTCGCGGACAGCGACAGGGTCGGCTGGGTGGCAGGTGTCTCCTGGGCCAAGGCAGAAGCGCTGGCAGAAACAATCAGGCTGGCGGCCATAAGCGGTCGGAACATGGTCATTCTCCGGGTTGCACGCATGAAGCGAAGTCATCCTAAGCGATCAACCCGGCATTGTCTTGTCGGTATCGATCACCCGATCTGTCCATCCTCCTAGCTGCCCAATCCTGCCGCCAAGCTGAACCGGACGGCCATTTTCCTGCCGCATGTCTGTTTTGGACTTGCCCGGGGCGGACAAATGTCTGACCGTCCCGCCTGTCCAGGGGAGGGGATAATGTCCGATAATCCATGTCTGGCCTGCCCGGTCGACCAGACCTGTTGCCGCGAGCTCGACTGGATGCGCCTCAGCCCGGCCGAGTTCGATCGTGTTTTCGGCGATGTCGCCGATCAGATGGAGTGCAAGCCGGAAGGCCCCTTCCTGCTGGTGCGCGCCCGCAACAAGGCGTCCTGCCCGCGCTGGGAAGGTCAATGCACCGTCTATGAACAGCGTCCGATGGAATGCCGTCTCTATCCGCAGGCCATTGGCAGTGTCTTTGATGGCCGCGAAATGGTGCTCTCTGTTCATGGCGAAACGCCATGCCCCTGGCGCAACCGGCTGCGCGGTTCTGACGATCTCGCCACGGACATGGTCCGCGCCCTGGGACGCGAGCTCGCCCGCGACGGCCAGCCGGTCCGCGTGGTTCGCGAGGAAGGGCCGGGCAAGCTGGAAATCACCTGGCGTCGTCTCCTTCGCAAGCTGTTCGGTTTCGGTCGCTACGAAAACGCGCAGTACCACCCCGTCATTGACCTCGCAGCCCTGCTGCGCGGCCGCCGCTGACTGCACTTGCCGATCCGGCAACACACACAATGGCTTGGCGGGCTGAATAAAGGACGATAACCATGACACGCTTACCAAGCGAGCGGGCCTGTAGCTCAATTGGTTAGAGCCGGCGGCTCATAACCGCTTGGTTGGGGGTTCGAGTCCCTCCGGGCCCACCATTCTTTTCAAGCTCCGTTTCGAGCGCGGACCGTACGAAATTGATCGTCGGTGTTGACGCTCAGGGCGCCGTGCCGTGGTGTGAACTGGCAAGTTTGGGGCTGTTTCGGTGGTGTCAGGGCACCGGACTCTGTTCACACAAGGTCCCGTACTGGACAGACTTCCAGTAATCGAGCGCCCATACGGCCATCATGACACGATGATAGGCACCAAGTTCCGAGGTGATCTCGCAGCCCTTTGCCTCGCCGGACAGGGGGGCGTTTGGCTCACTGGAGTCGTTGGGCCCCCATGAGCCATCTTCAAGCTGAGCACTCGCGAGATGATCGAGTGCACGCTCTATAAAGGGGTCAACTTGCTGGGGCCGGGCCATGAGAAGAGCGAGGACTATTTCGCTTACGAGATCCCAGTCTTCCACCGCAAGTACAAGTTCGAGCTGGCCCAGGGCTCGCTCCAACAGCCCGTCGCTCCACGCGATCTGGGTGCCGCCGGCCCAGGACAAATCCCTGTTGCCAAAATCCGTAAGGTAATAAATCCAGTGTGTTGCATCATACAGGGCTGGACGATTGGCGTGTGTAAACAAGGCTTCCGTGTACGCAAGGTGACGGAAGTGTTTCCAGGAGGGAAGGGAAGAGTGGAGTCCATGTCCTTCCATAGCCCATTTGAGTTCGGCGAAACGCATTGGCGACCGCGCTGTGTAGATCGCTTCCGGGCGGTTCATCCATGCCTCGACGACTGTGTCAGGCAAGATCCGTCTGCTTGTCTCGAAGCCGATCGCGCGCCGCATTATGAGGTGTGCAGGGAGGCAGAGCGGGTGTCCGGTCTCCGGGAAGAGGTGCAGCCCGGTTGAGCTGTAGGCGGAAGACAATGCGTTCCGAATGGCCCGGACAAGTCCCGACACTCCCTCGGAAGCATTATTCGCTATGCAGAAAACGGCCAGATCTGCGAGGCAGGTCTGGTGGTATTCGCAAGGAGAATGCCTGCAGTCGCGTGGCACAAGCATATCGAGTCGGCATTCCAGCCAACGCGACGCCCGGTCTCGGGACAGGGACAGAAGCGTCGAGACCGGGCGTCCATCATCGGGCATGGGTCAGTACCTTCTGCCGCGATTATTGTTTAGCGGACGTTGAATGTCCCGCATCGAGTTTGTAACGCCAGCGCGGTCGAGCACGCCGATCTGCTGGGAACTCAGTGCGGAGGCGTTTACACCGCAGCCCACTATGGCGAGCCACGCATCCGGTGGCGTGTTGGGGTTGAGGCCGAGCCGGGTCAGGATTTCGGCGCGGTCTACAGGGGTGCCGCCCGGCATCATTGCTCTGGCCTGGGGATTGATGGCCAGGCTGTCCGCGCTGTTGTTCTGGATGGCCCGCAGCGCGCTTGGATCGATTTGGCGCTGGGGTTGCCGTATTTGAGCTTCCGCACTGCTCCCGAGCGCCGCGGCCCCCGCGGCGACGGATGCGCCCACCATGAAATCTCGCCTTGATTTTTCAGTCATGATTTTCCTCCTTGGCAGTGAACTATTTTTCTAACGGTGCAGATGCGAGTGCATGAGTGATCTGGCGCTCAGAGTGTTCAGAGAGAGCAGCCCTGAAAGTGCGTTCGAAATCATCGCAATAGGCGTTGTAAATGTCGCCTGTGTTGTACTCCGCGTACTGTGCGCAACCACCTCCGCAAACCAGTGCATAGCGGCATCTCTGGCAGGTTGGCAGGGTTTCAATGCTTCTTGAGAACCAGCGCTCGGTTGCCTTTTCGTCCAGGCTGAGACTCTTGTCCGGCCCATAGGCGCCTATGCGGCTGCAGGCCTTGCCGACTGACTCCCAGCACGCATAGACGTGCCCGTCCGCGGCCATGATGAAATTCCCGGTATTGGCCGAACAAAATGTGCTTTTGAGGCCGAACCGGGCGTTTTCATTGAATACCGGCCCCATGGCGCGTTCAGCATGGATAGCTGGCGCGCTCGTGAACACATTGTCAAACTCCCGACATCGGTCGTTCAGGGCAGTAACAATATCACCGTGGTCAATCTCGGCATGGACAGTGCCTTCAACGTCCTTGTCGTAGACGGTGTTGGCGTAAATGATCACCTGCGGATGATCGATCCAGCCCCTCAATGCGAAGTCCGAGATGATGGTATCGAAGTGGTGAATGTTTGAAGGGTCGACGTGCACGCGGATCTGGATCTGGGCATCGGTCTGCTCGAGTGCGAGGTCGATATTCGCGACAATCTTGTCAAACGAGCTCTCCTTGCCGATGTAAACCCTGCGCTTGTCATGGATATCCTTGGGGCCATCGATCGAAATCTGGACCTGCTCTATGCCACCAGACCCGATGAGCTCGAGGAACGCTTCCAGGTCGTGTCCATTTGTAATGCAGGCAAAGTGATGCCCTGCGGCCTGACCGCTACGGACGATGTGCGTGACAACATCCAAATTGGCACGATCCAACGGCTCTCCGCCATAGAGCACTATCTGCCCGCCAGGGGGTTGTCCGCGGGTCTTCTTGATTTCTGCAATCGCCGCCAGAGCTGCATCCGCCTGCTCCCGGCTCATCACCACATTCCCCTTGTGGTGGGAAATTTCACCACTCGTGCTCTTGAGCGCGTTTTGCATCGGGCGCTCGAAACAATAAGTGCAACGGTAATTGCAGTCGAGATTGGGAACGATCATGAAGGCAGGCTTGGAATGCAGGGCGTCGTGGAGTGCGCCGGCTAAGTTCACCACGTTTTCCTGCTCTTCGGCACGGGACATTTCGACCAGATGCCCGCGGTCATACCATTCTTTCTTGAGTGGAAGCGGCAAGGTTCCAATCACTTCCTCAATAGCCGCTTCGTTGCGGGGGTGGAGCGCGTTGGCCAGTGGCGCACCGATACGCTCGGAAATGAAATCCATGGAGCCCGAAAGCCCGTTCATCAGAACATAACCGCCGCTCGGGAGACGGGTTGAAAGGATGGTGTAGGAGCTGAGTCTGAACATGGGCGGCACCGACTGTTGATGTGTCCAAGCATTGAGTCGTCGGAAAAAGTTCGTTTTCAATATTGAAAACAGAAAATATTGTTACTATTTGTCTGGAATTTCAAAATGCGAAATATTAATTGCGAAAGGCATCATATTTGTTTGCAATATGCGATTTGGGGCCTGTCAGAGCGTTGTGCTGATCATTAAGCTGGCGACAGCCTTTTCAGCCAGGTTTGCTTCCCGGCGTCACGCGAAGTGTCGCCTGCCTGTTTTCGATCGGCTTGCGTTTCGCGTGTTCCCGCTCGTTATGGTGGCTGCTCGCCCCTCATGGTCTCACACTGTGAAATACAGCTCGCTAACCCCCTCTGGAGTGGGGCGCACCGCTTCGTGCGGCTGAATAGGTTGCTTCTACTTTTGAGATTCGCGACCAGTGATGTTGCCGGGCTAGTCTATAACCTGATCGCAAGGGCAGGCCTTCTCCTATACGTCCCGGCGGTCGTGGTTTGCGGCCCGCGATCAACCATCTGAAAAAATTGGTTAAACAACCGTTTCGGTATACGCGAGACTGCATGAGCCAGCTTGCAGAAAGCATAACTCCGAACCTGATGTACTACTCTTGGTCGAAGACACTTTCCGCGAACCCAATTGAACAACATCAGTCAATTCGACAGACGATGACCTTGCCAACACATTGATTTGTCTGGTGTGTATACCTTCATCCAGGCCCACCACATCTGTCAGCGAGTCCACGCAAGCGTAACTGCGGCGATGTCGCCTGGCGCTGGTCAGTTCGTTGCGGGGGGGGGGCTGCTTTTCCGGAGCAGGGCGATGAGACGCTATGACTTTATCAACTGCGGCAAGGGCTTTCGTCCGCGCATAATTTGATCACAATCGCGACACGTAGCGTATCGAGAGAGACACACATGGCCCGTTATGAATTCCTGAGTAATGAAACCCACTCCGCTGTCCGGGTGACCGACCGGTTCGGTGATGATTGTGGCAACAATGTTCACATGGTGCCGGTGTCCGTTGCAGAGCTGGCGCCCCTGGTTGCGAACTACCCGGTTTTCCTGAGCCGGGACGAGGAAACCGGTGCGTTTCTGATGACGGCGGTCCTCGGCTTTTTCGAGGGTGAAAACCTCTTCCTTGATGGCACGAAATGGGATGCGCCCTATCAACCGCTGCAGGCCCAGGTCGGGCCCTTTTCCGTGGTCGAAACCGGTGACGCCGCGAACGGACAGCTCGCAATTCGCATCGACATGGATGATCCGCGAGTGACCGAGGAGGGGGGCGAGGCCCTTTTTCTGGCGGACGGAAACCAGGCCGATTACATGAAACGTAAGACTGCGGTCATTTCGACGATCATCAAGGATTTGAACGCAACAGATGCCTTTGTTGCGGCCTGTCACGAGAATGATCTCCTCGATCCGATCCAGCTCCAGGTGTCGTTCAAGGACAAGTCCACTGTCCGGTTTGACGGCCTGTTTTCGATTGACCACGAAAAACTCTCGGCCCTCAGCGGTGATGCGCTGGCGAAGTTTCATGCCGCAGGCCATCTGCGAGCGGCCTATTATATGACGGCCTCACTCGGTCAGGTTCAAAACCTGATCCGGCGCAGAAATGCCCGCCTGTAAGCGTTTCTGACCGCCTGCCGGAACGTGTTTGACCTGTCTTCCTCCCGTTACCTGGCGGGGGAGACAGGGCCACTTCGATTGACCCGCGCCCAGTCGAGGCCGCCCACCGCGGCGCGGGCGTAGAGGGATCGGTCAACGACGCCGTTTTCATCGACAACAACCATTTATCAATACGAATGCCCAACCCTGGCGCCACGGATCTCTGTTGGATCGCGCGAGCCCGGCTCGCAGGGAGAGGCGTTGTGAGCAAAGCTGAACATTCCGGACAGGACCGAGCGCGGCTCGTGGAGCTCGCTGGCATGGTTTGTGTGTTGGGCGGGGGCGGCCTGATCGTCTCTGCCTCCGTCATGGGTTTCATGGGCGGGCAGGTCGTTGCGTGGCATCTGGGGCTGGCGCTGGCCGGTGGCCTTGTCCTCGTGGCGGGATTTGTCCTGCTGGCCCGGCTTCTCGTCTCGCTGCGAAAGACCTATCGCGCGGCGCGCGTGGCAGAGGGAAATACCGCATCCTTCCTGGCCAGTATGAGCCATGAATTGCGCACGCCGATGACGGGCGTGATCGGGCTGTCCGAACTGCTCATTCGGTCCGAACTCAATCCCAAACAGCAGGAACTGGCGAGCGGATTGAAAGCGGCCGGCGAGTCCATGATCTCGGTGATCAATGACGTGTTGGACATGTCCAAGATCGAAGCCGGCATGCTGGAAGTGGAGAGTATCGACTTTGACCCGCTGGAACTTCTGGAGAGCGTTGAGCGCCTGTTCACGCCGCTGGCGGAGAAGAAAGGGCTCGAACTGTCGGTCGAGTGTCACGAGGGTGCTGATGTGACCTTCCGGGGCGATCCCGCACGCATCTACCAGGTCCTGAACAATCTGATGTCCAATGCCATCAAGTTCACCCGGGATGGGGGGATCCGTCTGACTTGTCGTCTGAACGTCGGCGCCAACGGTCAGATCCTCCAGTTCAGTGTCACCGACACCGGTCTCGGTATGGACGAGAAGACCCTGTTGCGTGTTTTCGAGCCGTACAAGCAGGCGGAAAGCTCGACCGCCCGGGAATATGGCGGAACCGGTCTCGGGCTCAGCATCTCGCGCCGCCTCGCCAATCTGCTCGGTGGCGACCTGCTGGCGACCTCGGAGCCCGGAGTTGGCTCGACCTTCCATCTGTCCATCCCTGCGTCGCACGCCGAGCCGGTGGTCGACAAGCCTGTCGACCGGAACGAGGCGGAGGCTGCCTGCCGGGCGATTGTTCCGGAGGGGCTGCGCATCATGGTCGTCGATGATGTGACCACCAATCGAATGGTCATCAAGGCTATGCTCGAGCGTTATCAGGCGTCTGTCATGCTCTTTGCTGACGCATTTGCACTGGCGGATGCCTATGAAAACGAGCCCTGCGATCTTGTGCTGACAGATATCCAGATGCCCGGAATGGATGGTTTCGAGCTGACCAGCCGCATCCGGGAGTACGAGGACCGGACACAGCAGGCGCCCGTGCCAATCTTTGCCATCACAGCAAATGTGATCGGTCAGGACACTCAGCGCTATTATGACGCCGGCATGAATGGTTTCATCAACAAGCCGCTGGTGCTGGCGGACCTGGAATCGGCACTGGTCAGCGCTGCTCCCATGAAACAATCCGGAGAAGTCGAGCTCTTCTGAGCCGCGTATCACCCTGCTTACGTGTCTCGGGCGCCAAGGCGGTTGGGGCTCTGTGCCGCTGCCAGCCCCGGGGGCGGGGTCAGTCCAGATCTGCGGCGTCTTGCGTGACGTCGCCGGCCTGTTTGCGATCGGCGAGGGGTGTGACGCCAGCGTGTTGTTTGAAAGCCCTGTTGAAGTTGGATTTGGTGTTGAAACCGGAGGCCAGCATGATGTCGAAAACGCTCTCCCCATCGTGCTCCGCTGAAGCCAGCATGCCCATCGCGTTCTGGATCCGCAGCCGGTTTACATAGTCCGAGAAATTGCTGTTGGTGCAGGCATTGATGGCCTGGGAGACAAGCACCGGATTGACCAGCAGCTGTCGGCCGAGCTGTTTGACCGTCAGCCCCGGGCGCAGATAGGCCTGGCTGGATTGCATGTGTTCATCAATCCGCGACATCATCTCTCGCATGGAAATATCGGCATCCGGCGAGTGGGCAGCGGATAGCTCGATTTCTTCGGCGCTGATGCCCTCAAACAAGCGCCGATACTGCAGGCCGTGCAGGATGAACAGGTTCACCATCGCGGCCAGTCCCAGAAAGACGAACAGTTCGGCTGTCTGGCTGGCCTGGTGATTGCCGGCCGCGCCCAGGCCGGAACTGACAGTGTTGACGAGGAGGATGATGCACTGAATGGCCAGCAGACGCCTCAGCCAGGTCAGTTTGAGGTCCTCAAAATCCGTGCGCGTCTGTTCGAGCGTGCGATGAAGGCGGGTGATCAGTCGCCAGGTCATGAAGCTGTAGATCGCGATGCTCGACAGGATGCCGAAGGCAAAGACAAAGATACTGACAGCCACCGTTGAGGAGATGAGGAAGGCCATGACTGGCGCAAGCGCGTGGAGCAGGTCAGGCGCGCTGGCCCGGCTGTCCGCCAGGGACAGGCTGCGTGTGTAGAGATAGATCAGCGGGCCGTAACAAAATCCCAGTGCGATCGCGAGGCTCGACAGGTTCAGGGACGTCCATCCGGCATGAACAAGGTTGATGCCCATGTGCGCGCTCAGAATGACCAGGCACAGGAACCGATTGGCCACGGTGCGCAATCGACCGCTCAGCACCAGATAGCTGACGAACGGGCCGACTGCAGAATGATCACGATTTGAAGGGTACGGAAAACGTCTTCCAAGACCGGGCCCCGACGAGTTGATCGATCAGCGCTCAGGGTCGACCAATCCGCTGCTCCCGGCAAGCTCCGGGTGCGTTATGGAGGAACGCTTCGCAAGGCCCGCGCGCCAAAAGTTCTAAATCGCGATTCAGGTCGACCGTGTGAGCGAGACGGCGCTAGCACAGGGGTGTCGAACAACACTTCCCACCTTCCAGAAGTTATGAATGAAGATCATTAGACAGGGCCGCGCAGCAACTGCACTGGCACTGGCTACTGCAGCCAGCGTGCTTGCTGTGCCCGCGGGTGTAGCGGCCCAGAACGAGGCCGGTTTCCGTCCCGTCGTTGCGCAGATGGAGGCGGTTCTGCAGGCGCATCATTTCAATCGCGATGAGCTGGAGGGGGAGCGATATGACACCACGCTTGCCGCGCTCTATGCCGTTGCGGATGAGGCGCCCGGCCAGGAAGCCTTCCTGGCAGGGTTTCAAGAGATCTGGAGCGATGGGCCCTTCTCCCATGTGAATCTGGTCGCCAGCGACAATACGTCAGAGGCGATGAGCGCCTTTTTTGACAGCATGAATGCCGGACCCGACGCGGTGCAGCTGCGGTGGGACGAGGATGTTGCCGTGTTGAGTATCCACACGATGATGGGCCAGGACACGATTACGGCCATCGAGGCTGCAATAGATGAAGTTGCGGCACGTGATGCCGACGCACTGATTATTGATCTGAGGCGTAATGAGGGCGGGGCTTTCGCGATGCGCCCGACGGTCGCCGGAGTGATCGATACGCCTCTGGACGCGGGTTACTTCATCTCGAGACGCTGGACGGATCAGCATGACCGCCTTCCCGGTCGCCAAGAACTGGCAGCGCTGGAGGCCTGGTCAGGATGGTCTATCCGAGCGTTCTGGAACGACATCGTCGACCAGGCTGTCATCCGGGTCCGGTTTGAACCGGCAGAGACGGTTTATCACGGCGAGGTTTTTGTGCTGACCAGCGAAACGACGGCCAGTGCCGCTGAAATGGCGGTCGAGGCGCTTCAGGCGTCTGGACGAGCTCAGGTGGTCGGCGAGCCAACAGCGGGAGAAATGCTCTCCCAGAAACCCTTTGATCTGGATGGAGGATGCCTGTTGTTCCTCCCGATCGCTGGCTATTACTCGCTGGCCAGCGGCCGCATCGAGGGCAATCCTGTTCAGCCGGACGTAGCGGTGGAGGCAGGCCAGGCGCTCGCCCGCGCGCTGGAGCTGGCGCGGCACTGATGTGGCGGGGACAGGCCCGGAGCCTGCCCGTACGCGAACAGGATCGACAGCAAAGCGCGGCTAGATGTCTGGACCGCGGATGCTTGCCGCCTGCTCGTATTGCTCGCTGACTTGAACCCAAAACTTTGGCATTGCATGGTCGTCTGCGCCCGGGACATCGAGGTGCGCTCGTTTTGGAGCTTCATGTCCCGGCACGCATGCAATCTGGGCCCTGGATCTGCGGTGGCGCAGACCTAGTACAAGGCAGGTTATGATGAAGTCTATTCGTGCAGCATTCGTGGTTCTGGTCGTGTCAGCGATCGGTCTGGGCGTCGCCTTTCTTGCCGGGCAAGGGGATGAGCGTGTCTTCGGGCACTCGGTGATCTTGGCCTGCGCTCTGGTGGCGTTTGGCGTGAACTGGCTGGTCTTCATCCCCTCGGCAGTGGCGCGCACAGAGCGCTACTACGATTTGACGGGGGCGATCACCTATCTCAGCGTGATCGGGGTCGCCGCTGTGCTGGCCCAGCCCTTGGACCTGCGTGCGGCCGTTGCCGCGGGGCTGGTGGCGGTCTGGGCCATCCGGCTCGGCAGTTTCCTCTTTATGCGTATCAGCAAGGACGGGCATGATCGGCGTTTCGACCAGATCAAGACCAATCCCCTGCGTTTTCTCGTCACCTGGACCCTGCAGGGGCTGTGGGTGACGTTGACCGCGGCCTGCGCCTTGATGATCATTTCCAGCGAGACGCGTCTAGACCCGGATCCGTTTTTCTTTGTGGGGCTTGCCCTCTGGGGGCTTGGTTTCGGCATCGAATTCATTGCCGACACACAGAAGAGCGCATTCCGCAAGGACCCGGAAAATGCCGGTAAATTCATCACCGGTGGCCTGTGGTCCTGGTCGCGCCATCCCAACTATGTGGGTGAGATCGTCCTCTGGCTCGGCATGGCTGTGATAGCCGTTCCGGTCCTCAGCGGTTGGCAATGGGTTGCCCTGATCTCCCCGCTGTTTGTCTATCTCTTGCTCAATCGCGTCAGCGGCGTGCCCCTGCTGGAAAAACGCGCCAGCGAGAAATGGGGCGAAGATCCGGCCTACCAGGCCTATTGCGAGAAGACACCGGTGCTTTTCCCGTTCGGGGCAAAGTAGCCAGCGTCCCTGTTGTCATTGACATCCGGATTTGTGTATTGAGGCGCTTGCCTCTCATTATGTTATAATGTAACAACGCATGCATCGAATGAATTCGGGTTCCAGCGGTATCGTCTTCGCCTGAACCTGTAAGGATGCACGAAGTTCGCCTCCACGATCTTCTGCAAACCGGCCTGCCCGTCGCGGTGCTCAAAGCTACTTGTTCCCTTCAGCTAGAGTGTTTGCGGCGGGCAGGATCGGATCATCCGTTCGTCACTTCCAGCGTGGTCTTCGCACCAATGTGAACCCCTGCGCGTTGACCTGCCCGCCGGACTCGCGATGCTCGCTCGCAGGACGGAGGACTTCATGAAATTTGTGAGTGGTGTAATCCTGGCTGCGGCGAGCAGCGGGGCAGTTTGGGCGCAGTGCGAGAGCGATATTTCGGTTAAAGTCGAGCGTCTGGCGCTGAACGACTGGCAGGTCAGCTATCGATTTGACCGAGATTTTGACCGGTTTGCCTTCATGCGTACAGGGGATGATTACCGTTAGGCGCGCTGGCAGGTCGCCACGTCCGGTGTCACTCTGGAGCGGGTAGAGGATGTCGACTATCTGATCGCGGAAATGCCGGTTGAGACTGTGACAGTCCGCTTTAGCTCGCTTGATCATCCCACGGTGTATGACAATCAGTCATTCCTCAATCTCGGTGGTGACAGCATCGGCATCTACACGGGCCAGTTACAGCTTCGACCGGTGTGTGGCGGGGAAGTCGGGGAGGGGGATCCGGTGCCACCCTACCACCGGTTTGCCTTCATCTCTCATCTCGACGAACCGGTACTTGTCCACGGTCAGCCAAGCTATCCCGATGATCAACATGCATTCAACGAACTGCTCGGCGCCTATGCCATGTACGGGGCGATGCCTGTAGAGGTTGGATCCGGCACGCGCATTGTGGTCTCCGATACGCTGCCCGAGCGCATGCCGTCAGTTATCGTACATGCACTGGAAGGGTCCCTGGAGACGCTGGCTGGCTCGTTCGAGCATCGTCTCGAGACTCCGCCTGTCCTGATGCTGGTCGAGCGTGCGGATGTGGGCAGTGGCATCGCGTTTCGCACCGGGGTGCTGGACAACCAGATCGCCGTGGAGATCGGCGGAGACCAACTGTTCAGCGATGATCCGGACATGATGCGGCGCGTTGACCAGTTTGTCTCGCGTTTGATGGTGCATGAAGCGGTGCATTTGTGGAATGGCGGAGTGGTCACCAATTCAGAAGTGCTGGAATCCTGGATGCATGAAGGCAGCGCGGACCTGTTGAGCTGGCTTTCGTTGTTGGAGCAAGGGCTGATTGACCAGGCCTATCGGGAGGGGCGGATGACGCTGGCCTTCAATCAGTGCGCTTCGGACCTGGAAAACGGCCCCTTGGTCGAGGCGCTCTCGCGTTGTCGTTACGACACCTATTACGGCTGCGGAGCGCTGATGAACCTGGTTGTTGGGCATGCTGTGGATGTTGAGGACATGTCCCGTGGGTTGTTTGGTTTCTGGGCCGAGCTGATCCGGCGCGGGCTGGCCAATGAGGGGCAATCCTATTCTACCCGAGAATATTTCGAGCTGATGGATGAAGCGGGCGTTCCGGCATCCATTCGCGCGTGGATGGACAGAGTTCGGCTGGAGGCATTGGAAAACCCGGCAGAGGTGCTTTCTGGCCCACTGGAAACCGCCGGCTGGCGGGTTGAGAACAGTGAGGACGGTTACCGGCTGACCCTGACGCAGTAGTTCTGGCAGGATTTGCGCCTTGCTCCGCCCTGTCAGGCTTGAAAACATGCCTTGAGGGATTCGTTCCGGACCCGGGAGAGGGTAAAGCATGCAATTTTCTATCACGCCGTCCACGGACGCCTTGGTGATCGCGCTGACGGGGACATTCCGCTTTGATGATCACGAGCTGTTCAAGGGCGTTCTCAAGGCCATCGACAATTTCGACGGCAAGGGAATCACGATCGACCTGGCGGGCACCGCGGCCCTCGATTCAGCAGGAGTGGGCATGCTCCTTCTGGCTCATGAACGCGCCAAGAAACAAAACAAGGTAGTCGCGCTGCGCGGGGCACAAGGCTCCGTCCAACAGGTTCTTGATGTCACCAAGATCGACAAGGTCGTGACTGTGCTGCGCTAGGCCGTACCGCAGGAATTAAAAATTAAGCATGTTCATTTACGTTGCTTGGCGCAATCGGGAGGATGACGTGTTCTGGACTGGCGTTGACAGATTTGCAGGTGTTGAGACAAGCCAGGCGCCGGAACTGGCGCGGCGAATCCGTATCGCTGCAGCCTTTGCGCTTGTGCTTGCCTGCACGGCCTTCATCAACTCCATTATTCTAACGGTGACAGGGCAAGGGCGCCCTGGCATGGCCGAGCTTGGACTGGCTTCCGGTGTGTTGTCAGTCATCATTGGTTTGTCCGGAATTCGTCTGCGTCGGCCCAATCTGACCATTGGTTTTATCCTCCTGATCACGATGCTGGTGTTTGTCGCGACAGCGTGGGGAAACCGAGGCGGTTTCCCGCCGGCTGCCGCCTACGTACCGGGCATTGTGCTGGGCGCCTATATCGCCTGGGGCTGGCGTGCCGCCGTTGGCGCGATCCTGCCGGTCGGGATATTCTACGGGCTTGTCCTGAAATGGGGTGCGGAATTCCGCGGTACAGAGCTGCAATATGATGCCAGTTTCATGCTGCCGGCACTGGTGATCGCCGCGATCATGGCCAGCGTCTGGATCGTGTTTTTCGGCTCCCTGATCCGCCAATCCTCTGCAGAAAGTGCCCGGGCGTTGGAAGAGAAGAACGAAGCGCTTCAGGAGGCGCTGGACCGGGCCGAGGCGGCGAACCGTGCCAAGTCGGAATTCCTCGCCAATATGGGTCACGAGATCCGCACGCCACTCAATGGCGTTCTGGGCATGACGCGTGTCATGCTGCATGAAGGCGCGCCGGACATCGAGGCCCGCAAACGCCTCGAACTGGTCAATGCGTCAGGCGAGAACCTGCTGGAATTGCTCAATGACGTGCTCGACCTGTCGGAGATCGAAGCAGGTGGGCTGCGGTTCGAGGAGCGCAGCTTCAACCTGTCCGATTTGCTCAAGGCTACCTGCGAGCCGTGGCGGACCCAGGCGGAGGAGAAGGGGCTGAAATTCGTGCTGGATGTCGAGCGGATTGAATACCCCGTTCTAAGGGGCGATGTCGTGCGCCTGCGTCAGGTACTCAATAACCTGTTGTCCAACGCGCTGAAATTCACCCATCGCGGGTCCATTACATTCGCTGTCGACCAGCGCGAGATGGCGGATGGTCATATCGAAACCTGGCTTGATGTCGAGGATACCGGTGTTGGTATTCCCTCAGACAAACAGGCGCGGATTTTCGAGGCGTTCAGCCAGGTCGACACATCCATCAAGCGCCAGTACGGCGGCACCGGGCTGGGCCTGGCGATTTGCGACAAGCTGGTCAATGCGATGGGTGGAAAAATCCATCTGCGCAGCGCCATCGGCCAGGGGACGAGTTTCAAGGTCTCCCTGCAGAACCGCCCCGCCGCAGTGACCGAGCTCGCCGGCACGCCGAGCGAGGAAACTCCGGTTGTTATCCGGGAGGGGTTCCGCCTCTTGCTGGTCGATGATGTGGCGACCAATCAGCTGGTGTTGCGCGCCATGGTCCAGAATGCGGTTGAGGCCGACGACATGGTCATCGAGGTCGCTTCAGGCGGCCGGGAGGCCATCAACATGGCTTCGCTCAATGCGTTCGACATGATCCTGATGGACATCCAGATGCCAGAGATGGACGGGGTCACCGCCATGAAATGCATCCACGAAGTCCCGTCCTGCGCCCATACCCGCATCGTGGCCGTAACCGCGCTGGCGTCCGACGAGCACGAACAGCAGCTGCGGGCAGCCGGTTTCTCTGACTATCTCGCAAAGCCGGTTGGTATTGACGGCCTGTGTCAGGTTTTCCGCCGCATGGTCGAGGACGAGACTGTCAGGCGGACGGCCGCCGCGGCCGGCTAGATTTCCGCCACGATGGTCTGAGGGCCGCCGGCCTTGAGGGCGCGCACCAGGGCTTCATCAAACTCGCCGGCCGTCCGGGCGGTTTGAGCGGGAACGCCAAAGCCTTCGGAGATCTTCACCCAGTCCATTTTCGGATTGTCCAGCGACAGCATTTGCTGGGCCGCGGGTCCCGGTTCGCCGGCGCCGACACGTGCCAGCTCGAAATTCAGCACCAGGTAGGAGTGGTTGGCGAAGACGACATTGATGACGTTGAGGTTTTCGCGGGCCTGGGTCCACAGGGCCTGCAATGTGTAGGCGGCGGCACCATCTCCGCAGAGGGCGAAGATCTGCTGATCCGGGCAGGCGAGAGCTGCGCCCACGGCCTGGGGCATGCCGGAGCCCAGTGATCCGCCCGTGAGGCATAGCCAGTCATGGCGTGGGCCGGAGGTCAGCCAGGGAAAGACACCCATGCCCGAGGTGGTGGCATCATCACAGATCACGCTGTCCTCGGGCATGTGGCGCATCAGCGAGATACCGACAAATCCCGGGTTGAGTTCGGCTTCCGGGAAGAGTTTGGGGGCCTGCGCCTTCTTCGGAACAACCGGGCGGGCTGGCGCGCCGAAACGATCCGCGAGTGCTGAGAGCGCTGCGACGGTGTCACCCTCAGGGCCACCGAGCGGAACGACTGGAACGCCTTCCGGCGCAAACTCGCTGCGCTCGCCTGGATAAGCGAAAAAGGCGACAGGGGCCTTGGTGCCGGCGACGATCAACAGGTCGGCGTCTTTGAGTTCCTCCATCGCCTCGGCACCGAGATAACTCAGGCGTTTTGGCGCAATCCGGCCGTGGCCGCGCGCGATGCGGGCTATGAATGTATCCATGAAGAGTTTGGCGCCGGTGGCTTCGGCCAGGCGTCCGGCGGCCTCCAACCCGTCATCCAGACAGGCGTTGGAGCCGAGCAGGATGTGCGGGTTCTCGGCATTCTTGAGCGCCTCCTCGGCCGCATCGATGAGGATCGCGTCCACGGGCTGAAGCCCGGGCATCTCCTGGCTCTCGATGACGTCCGGTTCTGCATCCGACCAGGCGCAATCCGCCGGCAGGACGAGGCTGGCTACTCCGGGCTCGGGGCCATAGGACTGGCGCACGGCCTCCACGGCCAGGGTGGACAGTTCGCGAGGAGAGGTGACCTGCCCGACCCAGCGCGACATGGGGGCGACAACCCCGTCGATATCACTGGTCAGCGGCGCATCATGTTCCAGGTGATACTGGGCATGATCCCCGACGATATTCACCACTGGCGCGTGTGCACGGCGGGCATTGTGCAGATTGGCCAGGCCGTTGGCTGCGCCCGGTCCGAGATGCAGCAGAGTCGCCGCGGGTCTTCCCGACATGCGCGCAAAACCGTCTGCGGCACCCGTCGCCACGCCTTCAAACAGACACAGGACAGACTTCATGCCGTCCACACGATCCAGCGCTGCCACCATGTGCATTTCCGAGGTGCCCGGATTGGTGAAACAGGTATCGACGCCCTGGTTGATCAGGGTGCGCACAAGGCTTTCGGCTGCAAACATCGGAGCGCTCCTTTACGGGCGGCGGACAAAGTCTGTTGTGAGATCTGAGAGTTTGGCGACGCCGGTCAAGGCCATGTCGCGTTCCAGGCTGGTCATCAGGAAGTCCAGCGCACGGGTGACGCCGGCTTCACCGGCCGCGCCGAGCCCGTAGAGATAGGGCCGCCCGACCGCCACCGCTGTGGCGCCCAGGGCGATTGCCTTGATCATATCCGTCCCGCGCCGCACGCCGCCATCCAGAATGATGTCCGCCTGGCCGCGAACAGCCGCGACGATCTCCGGCAGCGTGTCGATGGTTGCGGGCGAGGTGTCCAGCTGGCGTCCACCGTGATTGGAGATCCAGACCGCATCGGCGCCAGCGTCCAGACAACGGCGTGCATCATCGGCGCGGCATATGCCCTTGATGGCGAACGGTCCGCCCCAGACCTCTTTCATCCATCGGGCGTCCTCCCAGGTGACCGTGCGGTCGAACTGGGAGTTCAGGAATTCGATAATCCCCATGCCGCCGGTGTCCATGTCGGCCCAGTTGGCAGCGGCGATCTCGGGCGAGGTCAGCATGTCCGTCAGATAGCCCGGCCGGGCGAGCACCTGGCTGACCGTCCTGGCATTGATCTTTGGCGGGATGGTGAAAGCGTTGACATGATCGCGTTCGCGATTGCCAGCCACCGGGACATCGACCGTCAGGATAACGCCGGTAAAACCCGCGGCCCGGGCACGCTCGAGGGCCTTTTCCACGATGGCCCGGTCCTTCCAGACATAGACCTGGAACCATTTCGGCCCGTCGGTCAGCTCGGCCACGCGTTCGATCGTGGTCGAGCCGAGGGTGGAGAGGCAGTAGATCAGCCCGGCTTTCCGGGCGGCGCGCGCAACCGCGCTCTCACCGCCCTTGGGATGGAAGAGGCGCTGGGCGGCCGTCGGTGTCACCACGATGGGGGCCGCGCTGTCAGCGCCCATCACCGAGGTGCGCATGTCGATCTCGGAGACATCGACCAGCGTCTTGAAATTCAGCTTGTAGTCGGCATAGCGCCCGGGATTGTCCCGCAGCGTGACCTCGTCATCCGCTCCGCCATCAATATAGTCGAACACCATGCGCGGCAGTCGCTTGCGCGCCAGCTCTCGCAAATCGCTGATATTGTGAGCAGAAGAGAGGGACCCCATGGCGGTGAAGTTCGCCCGTGGAAGGGTGCGGGTCAAGCACTGAGTCCTCGGGCGTTCACAGGCCGATTTGACCACGAAGCGTGTTGCCTCGCTTGGACAGAGGGCTATCGACCATGGGCATTCGTGGTGAAGACATCGTTGTCAGTCGGTTTGAGTTCTGTTCTAACGCTGGCGTTCGGTCGTTGAACTGGCAGGGGAAGCCGGTCGACGACCTGACGGATCCGGGGGGAAATCATGTTTGTAAGTGTGTTTGCGTCAATCATCGCTCTGTGGGCGGGCGGTATCGAGCAGGGCTGGGTTGAATCAGAGCCATCCCGTGTCGGTTGGGAAGAGGGGCGCGATGTTGGTCGATACGCGGGTGACTGGATTGATGTCTGGAGCTATGCCGCCGAAGACCGATGGCGTCTTCGCGAAATCTCGAATGAGCATGTGAACTGGTATCTTTACACATCACCATCCGGGCGAACGAGCGATCGGGTCAGAGGTACTGTGTCACCGACAGGCGCGGGCGATTCCTGTGAAGTGTTCCAATTCTACATGAAACCTCCGCGCCACTGGTACTACTCGGGCGGCGAGGTGCGAGCCACGGTTCACAGGACCGGGATGTTCGATTGTAATCGGGGGGTGGAGGTCTCCTCCTTTCAAGTTATCGCGTTTGACCCGGACCAGCCTGAGGTGGCGTGCCTGGTCGCCGATCTGGACGGCGAATTGCTGGACACACCGCTGCAGCGGGCGCAGCAGATTGCCGAGGAATTTGCGGTCGACTGGAATTGTGCGACCGACGAAACAATCTTGTTCGGCAATGAGCAGCAATCAAGCCTCGACGAGATTCTCGACGCTCGCAGGACGGCCCGGTAGGCCCGGGGAAACATTCGTTCGAGCGGAGGCTGAAACTATTCAGCCTCCACCGCTTCCACCGGTCGCTCCGCCCGGACCCCGAAAAACAGCGCATAGATCGTCGGGACGGCGATCATGGTCAGGATCGTCGCGAAGGCGAGGCCGCCGATAATGGTCACCGCCATGGCCTGGAAGAAGGCGTCGAACAACAGCGGTGTCATGCCCAGGATGGTGGTTGAAGCGGCCAGCAGGACCGGGCGCAAGCGGCTGACTGAGCCGTCGCGCACAGCGTCGACCGGCACCGCGCCCTCGCGGATACGGGCATCGATTTCATCCACGAGCACAATGGCATTCTTGATCAGCATGCCGGACAGCGACAGCAGGCCCAGCAGGGCCGTGAAGCTGAAAGCGACATTGGTCAGCAGCAGGCCGATGACCACGCCGTTCACAGACATGGGCACGATGGACCAGATGATCAGTGGCTGACGCACCTTGGCGAAGAGCATGAAGGAAATGGTCAGCATCACCACCAGGGTGAACGGCAGGGTGCCGCCCAGGGATTCGTTCGCTTGCGCGGAACTCTCGTATTCGCCGCCCCATTCCAGTGAATAGCCAGGCGGGATGTCCATCGCCTCGATGATCGGGCGGAAGCGGGCGAAACCCTCCATGGCCGTCTCATGCGGGTGCGGGTTGGCGCGGACAGAAATGGTGCGGACCCGGTCACGGCGCTGGATGAGGGCGTCCTCGGCCACGAGATCGAAACGCGAGACGACCTGGTTCATCGGCACATAGGTCTGTTGCGAGGAGCTCCAGACCAGACGGTCGAAGAGATCATCCACATCGGCACGCTCATTGAGCGGTGCACGGGCGATGATCGGGATCAGGTCCTCACCTTCACGGAAGACGCCGACCTGGGCGCCATCGGTCGCGAAGACCAGGGCGTTGGCGATGTTTTCGCGGGTGATGCCGGCTGTGCGGGCGCGTTCCTCGATCACCTGGGGCCGGAAGGTCGTCGCGCGATTGCGCCAGTTGGTGCGGATATCGAGAACATCACCCTCGGCATGCAGGCGCGCCATAGCTTCCTCGGAAAGGGCGCGCAAAACATTGGCGTCCGGACCGGAGAAACGGGCTTCCAGCTTGGCGCCGCCGGGCGGTCCAAAGACAATCCGGTCGGCCCTGATGGAGACGTCGGGATAGGTGTCCCGCACGTGCGTAAGGATACGCTCGGCCAGTGGCGGGATGCTGTCCAGGTCGGCCGTTTGCACGATGATCTGGCCATAGGACGCGCTGGGTTGTTCCGCGTTGTAGGTCAGCATGAAACGCGTGGCGCCAGCACCGACAAAACTGTCAAACTGTTCGGTTTCCGGCTGTTCGGCAATGAAGCTGCCGACTTCGCGGATGGTCTGGTCGACGGTCAGGATGTCGGCGCCTTCGGGGTGCTCGATATTGACGAAGAACATCGGCGTATTGGTTTCCGGGAAGAAGGAATTTCGCACCGAGCCAAACCCGACATAACAGGCGAGGGTGACGATCAGCAGACTGCCCAGGACCACCCAGCGTCGCTGCAGCGCCTGGCTGAGCAGGCCGCGATAGAAGGTGTACATGCCCCCGGCATAGACCGAGGCCTCGTCCTGGTCTTCTGCTGCCTTGGCAAGCGCCTGCTGGCGCTGGCTTTCAAACAGATGGAAGCCGACCATGGGCACAACGGTGACGGCGAGTACCCAGCTGAGCAGCAGGGAAATGGCGATGACGGCGAAGAGCGAGAAGAGAAACTCGCCGGTGGAATCCGGGGAGAGGCCAATGCCGGCGAAGGCCATGATGCCGATGACGGTGGCGCCCAGCAGCGGCCATTGCGTCGACTTCACGGCATCTTCGGCCGCTGCGAGGCGAGGTTTGCCCCGTAACACCCCCGTCAGCATGCCCTCGGTCACCACGATGGCGTTATCGACCAGCATGCCCATGGCAATGATCAGCGCGCCCAGGGAGATGCGTTCCATCTCCAGCGACATCATGTTCATGAAGAAAAGCGTGCCGGCGACCGTCAGGAAAAGCACCGTGCCTACGGTCAGGCCCGCGCGCCAGCCCATGAAGATACACAGCACGCCGACCACGATAGCGACCGACATCAACAGATTGACCAGGAAGTCATTGATCGCGTTGTCGACAACGAGGTGCTGCTGATAGATCGGGTGCAGCTCGATACCCAGCGGCAGATCGGCTTCCAGCTCGGCGAGGCGCGCTTCCACCGCATTGCCGACATCCACGATATTGGCGGTGGTCTGGCCGGCGATACCCAGTGTAAAGGCGCGGGTATTGTTGTGGTAGATGATATTGTCAGGACGGTCCTGGCTGGAACGGGTGATCGTCGCGATGTCGGACAGGCGGATCGTCTCCGATGTATTGCCGGGCGTGATCAGGATATTGTTGATCGCATCCACACCGGACAGGGTCTGCGGGATGTCCAGCCGGATATACCGACCGCCCAGCGGCGTTGACCCGGAGACGACTACGGTGTTCTCGCGACCGATAGCCTGCAGCAAGCTCTCATAGGACAGGCCGAGCTGGGCCAGATTGTCCTGGGGGATGTCGATATAGATGCGTTCATCCGGCTCGCCGTCGACCGAGACCTTGGCAACTCCGTCCACCACCAGCATTTCGCGTCGTAGTGTGCGCGCGATTTCCCGGATCATGTCGTCGGAAAAACCCTCAGCCGTAACAGCGTAGAAAATGCCGTAAGTGTCGCCGAAATCATCATAGACACGCGGGTTGGCAGCGCCTGGTGGCAGCATGGGTACGGTGTCGCGGATACGGGCCCGCAGCTTGGTCCACACGTCCGGCAGGTCGGCACTGTCGATCGTATCGTCGATTGTAATCTGGATTTCCGACATGCCGGGCGAGCTCTCCGAGTGGATCTCGGAGACTTCGGCCAATTGCTGGATGGCGATTTCCAGGCGTTCGGTGACTTCCTGTTCGACCTCCTGCGCATTGGCGCCGGGATAGGGCGTGAAGACGATGGCCTGTTTGATCGTGAAGGCCGGATCCTCCAGGCGGCCGACATTGAAAAAGCCGTGCATGCCACCCAGCACACAGAAGAGAATGACGATCCAGGTCAGGACCGGTTTCTCGATGGAGAGGCGGGCCAGGGACATGGCGGACGTGTTCTCGCTCATGATGTCGCTCTTATTGCGTGCGGCCGAAACGGGCCTGGTCATCGATCGGACGGACGGTCATGCCTTCCACCAGCGCATTGACGCCCGCCGTGACGATCTGCTCGCCTTCGGACAGACCCGCCAGGATGGTCACGCTGTCACCGTGCACGCCGTTGGTTTCAACAGCACGACGTTCGACGTGATCCTCGGCAAATACCCAAACGAATGGCGAGCCGTCCGGGGCGTAGCCGATGGCGCGGATGGGCACGAGAATCTCGGCTTCGCCGCCATTGTCACGGTCAAACTCGGCCCACACGGTTGCGGTCATACCCGGCAGGATATTGGCAGGCAGATTGGCCGGCAGCGCCAGGATGGCGTGATACGTCTGGGACGCATTGTCTGGCTCGGCCACCATTTCGCGAAACTCCAGCGGGAAGGTCTGGTCCGGCAGGAAGGGGAAAGCCGCGCGGACAGAGATCACGTCGTCCGCATTCAGCGTGGCGACCATGTCTTCGGAGACGGGGATGTTGAGACGTAGTTCCGAAACATCCTGGATGCGCGCCACCGGCTGCCCGGGAGAAACGACGGTGAAGGTATCGACCAGGCGACGGCTGACAAGCCCGTCAAACGGCGCGGTCAGCGTAGCGTATTCGAGATTGCGGCTCGCGGTTTCCAGCGCCACCGAGCGCAGATCATATTGGGTCTGGGCACTGTCGAGTGCTGCCTGTGAAGCGATGCCGCGCTCGTGCAGTGTCTGCTGACGTTCCAGGTCCGTGCGAGCTTGTTGCAGCTGGACTCGCGCCTCGCGCTCGGCGCGGCGGAAATCCTCCAGGTCCAGCTGGGCGATGAGGTCGCCCGCTGCGATTTGCTGGCCTTCGGCGAGGGGCAGTTCAGCCAGCTGGCCGCCGACCTGGAAGGCGATATCGACCGAGATGCGCGCTTCGACGCGTCCGACGAATTCGAACCGGCTTTGCGGGCTGGTGGTCTCAACCGTCTGCACGAGAACCCGGCGTGCCGGAGCCTCTTCGGTTTCCACAGGTTGGGAGCAGGCCGCCAGCAGGGCAAGCGGCGCGAGCAGGGATATCAGCGTCGTGCGGGGGGAGGTCACGCATACATCTCCGTCATCATCTGGATAAGTCGGGACTGGACGGCTTCACGCTGGGCGTCGTCGACATAGTGAAGTCCGAGCAGGTCGGAAAAGTGCAGGCCGTCCATCGCCAGGAAGGCGATGAGGCCCAGGATCGGGTCGGGGGCGGGCGAGACGGCGTCAGCGACAATCTTCTCGATATAGTCACGGGCGCTGTCGAGGAGTTCTGGTTGTTCTGCCGAGGCGGCCAGGAGGGCAGAGCTGACATTGGTGTCCGGTTTGCGGTGGTGAACCATCGCCGAGATGATCGCCGGCAGGATCGGAGCGGACTTGTCCTCGGCCTCGCTGCGGGCGCCATCAATCTTGACGGTGATGCCCTCCACCATGCGATCGACCATTGCCGCCAGCAGGGCGGTCTTGTTCGGGAAGTGATAGAGCACACCGCCCTTGGAATAGCCGCTTTCCACCACAACAGCGTCGATGGTCAGTCTGGATGAGCCATCACGGCCCACCACCGTTTCGGCGGCGTCGAGAATGGCTTCACGTGTATTCGGCTTGTTTTCGATCGGTGGCATCAGCTTACTCATTGTTGTTGCAATGCACATAAACCGTCCAGACGGTACAGTCAAGACCGTCCAGACGGTACAGTGGCTGGATTGGCGTCATTTCACGGAGAATTCATGCGATTTTCAATTTCAGCGCGAATTCAGTGGGCTGACACAAATCCCGGTTGGTGGAGGCGCGCGGCGTGACGGCCTAGGGAGAGGGGCATTGCGAGCCCCTTTCAGACGAGATCTGCCATGTCCTTTTTTCGCGTTTTGCTTTCTGCCGGTGTCGTCGCGACCCTGGCCCCGACCGCTCCGGCCATGGCTTACGGCCGTGATGGGCATCGTCTGGTCTGTGACATGGCCTATCGCTTCCTGAAGCCGCAAGCGCGCGCCGAGGTCGATCGTCTGATCGCGCTGGACCCGCAGTTTGATCACTTCCGTGATGTCTGCAGCTGGGCAGACCAGGTCCGCAGCTCCACACATCTGCGCACGGCGCCCTTCCACTATACGGGGCAGGAACGCGACGACCCGATCGTTGATGCGGAAGACTGTGCCTTCAATGGCTGCATCACCTCTGCCATCGAACTACATGCCCGCGAGCTGGTCGATGAGGACAATTCGGATGAGGAGCGCCTTGAGGCGCTGAAATTCCTTGCCCACTGGATCGGCGATATCCACCAGCCCCTGCATGTCTCCATCAATGGCGATCGTGGCGGCAATGATATCCCGGTGATCTGGCGTGGTGAGCGTCACACCAATCTCCACCGGGTCTGGGACAGCGAGATCATCCTGGACTATATGGGCGAAACCTGGCCCTGGGCGCCGGCGTCGGAACGGGTGAATTACTTTGCTGACGAGCTGGCCGCGGAAATCCCACTGACCGGTTCGGAAATCTACACCACGGTCGATCCGATCGCCTGGGCGCAGGAGAGCCACAATATCGTGCGTTCCCGCGATTTTGCCTACTACTGGGCCAATGCCGAGAACACGATTGAGCCGGGTGATGCCTACTACGAGCGCGGCCTGCGCATCTCCCGCCAACAGCTCAAGCTCGCCAGCGTTCGCCTGGCGGGCGTGCTTAACGGCCTGCTCGACAGCCCGGCTGAGGGTGTCGGCGGTTTCGAGACGGCGCTCGACTAGGGCACTATTCGACGGCGTAGATGGCGCAGACGCGCGCCGTCATGCGGTGCGGATCAAAGTCCGATGCGACTGTGAACGCTTCTGCGGCTTCGACAATATCGTCTACGCTGATTGAACCCGTCGCCAAGCTGCTGTCGGTCAGGTCGAGTTCGCTGACTGCCTCATATGCCGTGCGACGAATTCTACTGCCGGTAACAACGATGCGGTCCGACGCATCGCTTCTCAAAGCATCCTGTCCCGGAGCGCCGTAAACCTGTCCCAGGCAGGATTGCGTTCCTTCACGCAGGACCAGGAGGCTGCCGAGTTGATCCCCGCTGGTTTGTGCAACGATCTCTGCGCGGGCCTGTGCGTCAGCAACAGCGGCAGCAAAGACGGTTCGCTGCAGCTCTACTCCGGCGTCCAGGAAGAAGCGGACGCTGCCTGCTTCCGATGGCCCCAATGCGAGTGCTGCGCCGCGCAAGGTCGCGACCCCTTCAAGGTCCGAGCTTTCCACATCGACACTGGCTATCGCGACGTAACCGATGAGCGCATTTGGATGGATGTTCTCCTCCACGGCCTCTTCGAACTCGGACACCTGGATCCGAACCTGCTCATAGAACGGCTCTACATCGATGGACGTGGTAATGCGCACCGCGTCTTCACCGATCTCACGCATGGCTTCCACCGCCAAATTGGCACGAGTAATCGCAAGTGCGTTCGCTTCCGCAGCGGTGGCAGCCTGGGCCCGGTAGGAGACGCCGAACTCTGCGCGATTTGGCAGGACTTCAATGCTCGCCCGGCCGATCGCCTCGATGGATTGTTCACGTGCCCAGATCGGAGCGCTCGGGTCCGATGTGGTCTCGAACTGGCAAGCCGTGAGGCAGACGGCGGCGCCGGAAAGCGCCAGGGCGTGCGTGAACTTCATCGGATTTCCCCCTTAAACCGGACCGGCCAAGCTATGCACCCAAAAGCTGTCGCCGCAAGCTGTTACATCTTGGCAACGACTCGCGAGTGACGCGAAATTTAATACTTTTCCACGCCCCAATTGCCTTGTCCGTCAGGTGCATAAATGGTTAACATCGGGCACGAGTAAACCTTCCGCATCGCGGTAAGGGGGGAAGTGTGTTTGAGTCGGTTTCCGAGCAAGAGCTGGTAATCGCTGCGGGTTCGTTCGCGGTGATTTCGCTGCTGTGCTGGGGATATTGGCAATATCTGACTCATGACAGACGGCAGCGCGACGCGCGTTCCCTCGAGAAACTTCGAACCTGGCTTGATCGTTCCTACGAGGAAGCCAGGCAGGGGTACAAGGACGCAAGGGCCAGGCTCGAGAAGCGCAACCGCAAGAATACGATTGTCATCGATCTGATCCATGATCTGGGCGATGAATTCGAGGGGCGCGACAGCGCCGAGCAGGAAATCACCTTCGACGAGGCTTTCAACGCCATCGCTGCCATTCGCGGCGCGAATGCCCGAACGAACATCATGATCATCCTGCATACGCTGGGCGGCTATGCCCGGCCGGCGCACATGGTCGCCCTGGCGCTGAAGAAGCACCTCAAGAAAGTCGGCAGGCACAATCCCTACAAACATCCCAAGGTCACGGTCTATGTGCCCTATGTGGCGATGTCAGGAGGTACATTCATCGCCCTGGCGGCGGATCGGATCTTCATGGATGAGACCGCGTCCCTGGGGCCGATCGATACGATTTACGGATCCTTCCCGAGCGAGGCGTATGAAGATCTGATCGCTCAGAAGGGGGTAGAACAGACCCAGGACCTTCTGGTTCTGCTGGCGCATGAAGCGTCCAAATACGACAAGTATGCGCAGGAAGTGGCGCGGGAGATCATCAACCCTGTTCACAAGCTTCCGCTCGGCAAGATGCCGGCAGACGGCCCGCGAACCGATGCAGCGCGATCGCGGGCGCTCGCTGACCATCTGACCTCGGGCGAGATGTCGCACAGCCAGGCCATATCACCGACCTCCGCGCGCGAGCTCGGGATCAATCTGTCCAGGAGCATCCCGCCGGACGTCTATAATCTGGTCGATGCGCGTATCCGCATGATCCAGACCAAGGCGAAGAGCGAAGCGGACAAGGAAGCGCGCGAGGCGGACGAGAAGAAGCCGGATACCCCGAATTCCTCCGGCGATGACGATCAGCCACCCACGGCTGGCCGTCCGGACCGCACCGACCCGATTATCCAGAAAGTGATCGACAAGACACTTGAGGGCATCGAATAGCGAACCGACGGCTTGCGCAGGGCACCCAGCTGCACCTGCGCCTTGAAACCCGCGTCATCATCGCCACCTTGCAACCAGCACAAGGGAAAGCGCCATGACAAGCAAAGCTGAACTCTATGAAGATGTCCGCAAGCAGATCGTTGCGGTGGTGACGGGGGAAACATCCCACACGGCGCGTTATGCGACCGCCTCCTGCCTCCTGCGCGAGACGTTCGGGGACCGCTACTTCTGGACGGGCTTCTACGTCGTTGATCCGGCCAAGAAGACCGAGCTGGTTGTCGGGCCCTATCAGGGCACGATGGGTTGTTTGCGCATTCCTTTCGGCAAGGGCGTCTGCGGCGCCGCCGCGGCGACGGGAAAAACCCAGCTGGTGGAAGATGTGCACGCCTATCCGGGACACATCGCCTGTGACAGCCGGTCCAATTCGGAAGTCGTGGTGCCCGTCTTTGACAGCAAGGGCGAGCTGGCGGCGGTGCTTGATGTCGACTCCACAGAGTTTGGCGCTTTCGACACCGAGGACCAGGCCGGTCTGGAAGCGATCTGCCGCGATCTGCTGACGGTCTAGTTTTCCATCACCAGTTCAAAATCGTGGCGGCCGCAGGGTTTGCCATTGACCTGCAATTCCACTGCCTGGGGACCAGGATAGTATTTTCGCGTGGTGATCGGGCGGATCGGGTGGCGTTTTTGGATAGAGACGTGTTCGCCTGGACCCAGGGTGAGGGTTTTCAGCTTGAAGACCTTGGGTGCCGTGTCGCCATTGGCCTTGCGCCAGTGGACGATGAAATCGATTGCAAGCTGCTGTTTGCGGTCTGCGGTTGACCGGATCACACCTTCGAACTCCAGCGCCTCGCCGAACTGAACGACGGGTGTCCGGATGTTGAGCGAGGAGAGCTCGATCTCGGCTTCGCCAAAACCGAGCGTTTCCAGTGCGACCGGATGGCCCTGTTTGATCAGGGTGCGTAGTGCGTGGCGGATAAGCTTTTTGCGGTGCGGTGTGGCGTTCTCCATCCATTGTGCACAAATGCCTGCTGTCGTGTCCGCATTGTCCTTGGCGATGTCGTTGAGATGATTGGCGACCGAACGACGGACATATTCGGTCGGGTCATTTTTCAGTTTTTCCAGGATCGGCAGGCTGGGGCTTGGATCCGCGATGAAGGCCGGCAATTTCATGGCCCAGGGCAGGCGAGGGCGGGTGCCTTCCGAGGCCAGTCGGCGGACATGGTAATTGTCATCATCCGCCCATTTCGTGATCGCGGCCATGGCCCTGTCCTGGTCCGCCAGGATGAGATGGCGGATACCGAACTCGGAAGAAAAGCGCTTGGTCATCTCTTTCTGGGCGTTCAGTGCCGCATCGAACGCCTCGTTACAGCGCAATCCCACCAGGTCACTCATCGGCATGACGGCCCAGCCGCGAATACCCTTGTCGTCCATGCCCACATCGGAGAGTTCGACATTGTCTTCGGGATAAAGGCTGGCCAGCATGATCTCGATTGCCCTCTCCAGATCGGAAGGCAGACAGGCATCGAGGGCAATCCTGATCTGCGCCGCTCGCTCTTTCAGCTCGAGAACATCCAGTCCCGTACTGGCCTTGTCGACAAACATCGCTTTGTCAAAGCCGGGGGAGACGCGCTTGAGATGGTTACCCATCTTTTCGATAAGCGCGGGTGAATAGAGGTTTTTCAGCGGTTCGGGCATACGGTTGTCCGGCTTGTCTTGAAGAGGGCGGCAGGTCACCATCGGCGCTCTTGATTCACAAGTGTGCCTCCTGACGGCCTTATGTCACCAGAAACCATCCAGCTCGACGGCCAGCAGGTCGATTACCAGCTCAAACGGTCATCACGCCGGACAATCGGTTTTGTGGTTTCCGAGACGGGGCTGGCGGTGACGGCGCCGCGTCACGTGCCCCGGCGCGAGGTTGAGGCAGCGCTCCATCGCAAGTCGGACTGGATCCTGAAAAAGCTGGCCAAATGGGCCGAGCGTCCTTCGGCGCCCGAGCTTGAATTTGTTGATGGCGAGCGCTTGCCCTGGCTGGGCGGGGAGCGGGAACTGCGTGTGCAGCGCGAAGGCGTTCGTACACGTGTCGTGGAGACCGGGGGTGAAATCGTGGTGCGTGTGGATCCGGAGCTTTCAGGCGAACTCCTGAAAACGACCGTGCGCAACGGGCTGGTGCGTTTCTACAAACGCGAGGGTCTGAAACTGATGCAGCCCCTGACCGAGCAGCATGCCCGTTTTTTCCGGCGCGAGGTACGCAAAGTGATTGTTCGCGAGCAGAAGTCACGCTGGGGTTCCTGCGCGTCCGATGCCACCATTCGACTCAATTGGAGGCTGATGGGCTTTCCTCACGACGTGATCAACTATGTGTGTTCTCACGAGGCGGCTCACCTGGTCCATGCCAACCATTCCCGGGCCTTCTGGGAAACAGTCGAAAAAGCCTGTCCAGACTGGCGAATCCAGCGTGAGTATCTGAAAACTAATTCTTACGTACATGTATACTTCTAACCGAAAGGTAAGATGCCGGTACAGGCACCGGTAATGCCACGACTGTCACAACCCGCATCTGACAACACGCCGTTCGGGGCGGTGTGATCAAATTCGGGATATCAATAGTGAAACTGTTCAAGAAGACGGCGGCCGTTGGCCTCGCGGCACTCCTGCTTTCGGGCACGGCCCTGGCTCAAACCAGCACCCAGGATGGTGCCGTCCTGGTCTATGCGACGACCTATTTCGACGCGTTCAATCCGATCACGGCGCTGGACATGGTCAATCAGGTTCCGGGTTTCTCCATCGATAATGGTCAGCATGTACGCGGCCTGGCGGATACGTTCGCAAACGTCCTCATCGACGGCGAACGCCAGAGCACCAAATCGGAGAGCATTCACGATATCCTCGGTCGTATCCCGGTTGGCAATATTGAACGTGTCGAGCTGGTCCGCGAAGCGGTTGCCGGTATCGACATGCGCGGCCAGACGCGCGTTGTGAATGTCGTCCTGCGTGAAGAGGAATCCAGCCGCTCCACGACGGCCTCGCTGGGCGCGATCTACTGGGCCGGTGGCGGACGCATCACGCCCAACGGATCGATTTCGACCACGTGGGAACGCGGTGACACGCGCATCACCCTGGCAGGCGGCCTGGACACCAACGGAGCACCGGTCCTGCGTGATGAATGGCTGTATGACGCAGCCGGAAACCTGATCGAGAGCCGTGACGAGCGCACCTCTCAGGATCGTTTTGCGCCGCGTGTATCCGGTTCCGTCAACACGACCTTTGACAATGGTTCCCGCCTGAACCTCTCCCTCTCAGCTAACCAGAGTGAATACAACGGCCTGGATACCTCCCGCGTGTTCGATGCGGCCGGCGCGCCGCTGCGTACGGAAATCTTCACGACGGAGTCCGAGAATACGAGCTGGGAAGGCACGCTGACGTATGAGCGTCCGCTGGGCGAAAATCTGTCCGGTCAGCTTGTCCTGCTGAACCAGCAGAGCGAATCCACCTCCGCGGATGAATTCCTGCGCGCCACCGAAACCGGCAGCCGAAACACGACTTTCTTCGACAATGATGTCGAAAGTGGTGAGCGCGCGGTTCGCGGCACTGTGACCTGGGATATGAACGATCGTCACTCCTTTGAGTTCGGTGCGGAAGGCGCGTTCAACTATCTGGAAAACAGCCTGTTGATCTCCGTCGCTGCCGGCTCCACCCAGCCGACCCAGCTGCCGGTTTCCAACACGCGTGTGGAGGAAGAGCGTGCGGAGATCTTTGCCTCCCACGTCTGGCGTCCGATGGACAGTGTGACCGTGGAGTCCGGTTTCCGTCTGGAACGTTCCACGATTTCACAGTCCGGCGATGCCTCCCGTGAGCGCAGCTTTGACTATCCCAAACCGTCGATAACGCTGACCTGGAATGCTGACGAGGACACCCAGTGGGTGTTCGGTCTGGAACGTGATGTTGGCCAGCTTTCCTTTGGCGCTTTTGCAAGCTCCATCAATCCGACGGACGATGTCGTCCTGATCGGCAATCCGGAGCTGGAACCGGAAAAGACCTGGCGCGCCACGGCCCAGTGGGAAAGGCGCTGGAATGGCGAGGGTTTCTTCCGGGTCAGCCTGACCCATGAAGAGGTCGAGGATGTGCGTGATGCGCAGCCGGTGACGGTGGTGACCGACGGCAGCGTCACGCCGCCGCTGACGACCACCTTCGATGCGCCGGGCAATATCGGCGACGGGCGGCGCACCTACATGCTGGCCGAAACGGCGATCCCGCTGGATGATTATGGTCTGGGCGACAGCCGCCTGAACCTGTCTGTCTTCCTGCGCGATACGGAAGTCACTGACCCGACCACCGGCGAAAGCCGTCGTTTCCAGGGGAATGAGGACTGGCGGTTCATGGCGAATTTCCGCCAGAACCTGACCCAGCACAACATGTCCTGGGGTTTCAGCGGCCACGTGCTCGGCGACGAGGATATGTATCGCTTTGACGAGGTCTACATCTTCAGCCGCGAGCCGCGCCTGGATCTGTGGGTTGAGACCACAGCGTTCTTCGACGCGACGGTGCGCCTGTCCTGGCAGGATCTCACACCGCAGGTTCGGGAGCGTGAACGTCGCTTCTTCTCCGATGCCCGCGATGTGGGCACGCTGGAAGCGGTCGAGTTCCGTGAACAGGATCTTGGCGGGTTCGTCGTCCTGACCGCGCGCAAGACTTTCTGACCCTCCCCCCTTGGGTCAGACGACCAGAGGCCGGTCCCCAACGGGGCCGGCCTTTTTGTCTGTGGTGACAGGGCCGTTATCGCCTGCAAACAGTCACAAACTGACATGTACCGGGCCTTCATGGCGCTGATAGCGTCAACGAACTCGATGGCAGTTGTCGAGTGTCCCGGTCGGCCTGTCAGGGTTTTTTAGCCGCTCTCCTGTGGGTCACCGGACTTGGTGCGCTGGTTCGGGTTCGAACACGGGCATGGGCTGATGGTGGGCAACTATCCCGACACCTGGGGCTGGGCCTTGAGCTCGACCAGCGCATCAAACTTCCGGCGAACGATCCAGCGCTAGATGAAGGCTTGGTAGGACAGCATTCATGTCTTCGAAGGTGCGGTATACTAGGTTGTGTCGAAGGAAAGGCGCCGAGAGCGAGCGCATTGAAATCGAGATGTCCGACAGCGCTTCAGCGCCCTATCGAATGAGAGGGTTTCGGCCCGTCGAAGCCGCGCGACCGGATCTGTGGGCGCCGGGCGTTGTCGTGTTCGATTCCGGCCCTGTACATGTCGAGACAACCCCGCCCTTGCTCAGCCTGAAATGTGTCTTTGACGGTGAGGAATTCTACGACACGGACCGGCCCTTGACGGTCCGCAGACGCGAATGGCGGGTGGCATCCGGCGCGGGCATCGTGCGCGCGGCTTCTCGGTTTTTCTCGACGCGGATGATCTGCCGGTTGGCGTCGACGCGGAGACAGACCTCACCGGCATGATGCAGCCGGCACCAGCGCTCGCGTGTCGGCTTGAGTCTGCGTTAGTGAAACTGAACGGTGATTTGGGCGTGTGTGGCGGGCAGGAAGCCGCCCGGCTTCAATCGGCTTTCCACCATCTGCGGCTGGAAGTGCATGACTATCTTGAAGAGGTGCTTGGCATTAGCGAGCGCCTGGGTCTGGCGCGGCAAGCGACTCGTGACAAGCACGCCGCGCGTTTGCTGGCCGCACGAGCGGATCTTATCCGCAATAGCGAGCAGGTCGTTTCTATCACAGAGCTGGGCGCGCGGTATGGCTATGCCCGTGCCCAGTTCAGCCGTCTGTTTGCTGCGGCTTTTGCCGAAAGTCCTCAGTCCTGTCGTGATCGCGCACGCCTGGCCTGCGCCCGCGCGTGCATCCGTGCCGGAAAGCTGAGCCTGGCCCAGATCGCAGAAAAGGCCCGGTATTGCGATTACCCGACCTTCTCCAAGGCGTATCGACGCACGCTGGGCCGTAGCCCGAGCGCGGACCGTCTGAACTAGTCTATTCCTCGCCCTTCAGGTGACGGTCGAAGAACTCCATGATGTCTGACCACATGTGAACCGACCGGTCCTCGCCGCGGACACCGTGACGCTGACCCGGATAGGTCATCATCTCGAAATCGGCGCGACGTTCCTGAAGTTCCGCGTAGAGGCGGACGGAGTTGGCGAAGATGACATTGTCATCGGCCATGCCGTGGATCAGGAAGAGCGGCGTTTCATACCCGTCCAGATGGGCGAAGACAGAAGACTGCTGATAGCCTTCGAAATTCGCGTCCGGGTGATCCATGTAGCGCTCGGTATAGGCCGTGTCATAGAGCGTCCAGTCGGTGACCGGGGCGCCGGAGACACCGGCTGCGTACTCGCCAGGGGCCTGCAGCGTGGTCATCAGCGTCATGTAGCCGCCATAGGACCAGCCCCAGATGCCGATATTGTCGGCGTCCACATAGGGCAGGCTCTTGAGGTGTTCGAGGCCCACCAGCTGATCCTCGACCTCGACGGAGCCCATGCGGCGCTGGAGATGTCCCTCGAATTCACGACCGCGATTCCACGAACCGCGATTGTCAATCGAGAAATAGATGTAACCACGCTGGGCGAACAGCTGGGCACGCGTGCCCTGCCAGCCGCGCGTTACGACCTGGGCGTGGGGCCCACCATATAGATACTGGATGACCGGGTATTCGCGGTTCGGATCGAAATCTGTTGGCAGATACATCTGGTAGTGCAGCGTCGAGCCATCCGCCGCGGTCAGCGTGCCGTATTCAGGCTCGATATGCGCGTCGGCGAACTCGTAATAGGGGTGTCCCTCGACCAGGGCGTTTTCCTCGATCCAGCGAATGCGTTCGCCGTCGATGGAATACAGGCCTGTCTGCGGTGGCGTGGTCGGGTTGGAATAGCTGCCGATAAAAGCCGTCGCACTGCTGTTGAAGGAACCGCCCCAACGGCCTTCGCCTTCGGTAATCGCGGTCGGCTCGGCTGAGCCGTCAAGCGGAACCACAAAGAGGTGGCGATCCAGCGGGCTGTCCATCCAGCCAGAGAAATAGACCAAGCCGTTTTCCTGATCGACGGCGCTGATTCCGCCGACAACCCACTCACCGGAAGTGATCTGGGTGATCAGGCTGCCGTCGGCGGCGCGGTGCTGAATGTGGCGGTACCCACCGGGCGTATCTTCCGAGGTCCACAGCACACTTCCATCATCGAGCGCACGGAAATCACGGGTCAGGTTGATCCAGATATCGGTGCTCTCCATCAGCCATGTGTCTGACGTTCCCGTCGCCGGATCAACGGCGCGAATGTCCAGATTGCGCTGCATGCGGTCGAGCACCTGGACATATGCCGTGGAGCTGTCCGACGCCCAGTTTACACGAGCCAGGTAGTAGTCATTCGTATCTGCGAGTTCGACCTGGGAAAAATTCCCCGTCTCCAGATCGAAGACGTAGAGGTCGACATTGGCATTTGCGGTGCCGGCGCGCGGATAACGTTGATCGACGACACGTGCGGAACCGTCAGTGCCGATTTCCATGCGTTCGATATTGTCGACCGGACTTTCGTCAACGCGGGCAACGGCCATGTAGCGCTCGTCAGGCGACCACCAATACCCGGTATAGCGGCTCAGCTCTTCCTGGGAGACGAATTCCGCCATGCCCCAGGAAATCAAACCGCCACCTTCACGGGTTATTGCGCGTTCTTCACCGGTTTCCAGATTGGTGATGTAGAGGTTCTGGTCGCGGATGAAGGAGACAAAATTGCCCTGCGGAGAGATGCGGGCATCGGTCTCGTACTCCGGCGTTTCCATTACACGACGCGCTTCGCCGCTTTCGATATCCACGTGGAAGACATCGCCGTCCAGCGGGACCAGAATGGCTTCGCCCTGGCTGTCCCACTGATAGCGTACGATACCGGTAGAGGAGATGCGCGCGCGTTCGCGCAGCTGGCGCTCGGCTTCGGTCAGCTCGCGTTCCTCCTCGACGAGGACACGGCTGTCGACCAGCATGTAGGGCTCGCCGCCATCCACATCCATCGCCCAAAGGTCCAGCACATTGCGGTCCTCTTCCTTGGCGCGCAGGAACGTCACCCGCGAACCGTCAGGAGAAAAGCGCAGTGAGCGCGGGCTCGGGCCCGTCAGTGATGGGCTGGCGAAGGCACGTTCAATCGACAGAGCCGGTTCCGGCGCGGCAGTTTCCTGCGGCTGGCAGGCCGCAAGCGCTGTCGTGGCCACAAGGCCAAGACCCAACAGGCGAAACTTCATTTCAGACACTCCCCAAGAATTCTTCGGCGAAGTTGTACCCAAATTGGATCCACGGGGCCAGCACTGGACTGTGGCTATGCGCAAGTATCCCCGCCATTGCCCAAAAGCGCGCACTCGGTTACACGGAGCGACCTTGAGTTTCCCCTGACACGAAGAGACGACGCGCCCATGTCCGCCTATCAATACGTCTATCACATGGACAAGCTGTCCAAGACCTATCCTGGTGCTGCCAAGCCAGTATTCGACGGCATTTCCCTGCACTTCCTGCCTGACGCCAAGATCGGTGTTGTCGGTGTGAACGGTGCGGGTAAGTCCACCCTGCTGAAAATCATGGCCGGCATGGATACCGAGTTCAACGGCGAGGCCTGGGCCGAAAAGGGCGTCAAGGTCGGTTACCTGCCGCAGGAACCGCAGCTCGACGAGAGCAAGACCGTCTGGGAAAATGTAATTGAAGGCTCCGAGCTGAAAAAGCTCGTCGACGACTTCAATGCTGTCTCCATCAAGCTCGCCGAGGACTATACCGACGAGTTGATGGCCGAGATGACCGAGCTGCAGGAAAAGATCGATGCGGCCGACGCCTGGGACATCGATAGCAAGATCGAGATGGCGATGGACGCGCTGCGCTGCCCGCCGTCTGACTGGGGTGTGAAAGACCTGTCCGGTGGTGAACGTCGTCGTGTCGCGCTGTGCCGTCTGCTGCTCTCCGAGCCGCACATGCTGCTGCTTGACGAACCGACCAACCACCTCGACGCGGAAAGCGTGCAGTGGCTTCAGCACTATCTGGAAGAGTTCAAGGGCGCTGTCCTGGTTGTGACCCACGACCGTTACTTCCTGGACACCATCACCACCTGGACGCTGGAACTCGACCGCGGCAAGGGAATTCCGTGGGAGGGCAATTACTCGGCCTGGCTGGAGCAGAAGGCCAAACGCCTAGCTCAGGAGGGCCGTGAAGCCGGTGCGCGGGACAAGGCGCTCAAGCGCGAGCTGGAATGGATCCGCTCCTCGCCGAAAGCCCGTCAGGCCAAGTCCAAGGCGCGTATCAAATCCTATGAGGAACTGCGCGACCAGGCTGAGCGCCAGGAAATCTCGACGGCCCAGATCACCATCCCGCCGGGCCCGCGCCTGGGTGGTGTCGTGGTCGAGGTCGACGGCCTCAAGAAGGGTTTCGAAGACAAGCTCTTGATCGAAGGCCTGGAGTTCAAGCTCCCGCCGGGTGGCATTGTCGGTGTGATCGGTCCGAACGGTGCGGGTAAGTCCACCCTGTTCAAGATGATCACGGGCCAGGAAACCCCGGACGAGGGCACGATCCGCGTCGGCGAAACCGTCAAGCTGGGTTATGTCGACCAGTCCCGCGATGCGCTGGATGACAAGAAGACCGTCTGGGAGGAGATCTCCGGCGGCAATGACATGATTGAACTGGGGGGCAAGGAGGTTCCCTCCCGCGCCTATGTCGGTACGTTCAACTTCAAGGGCGGCGACCAGCAGAAGAAGGTCGGTCTGTTGTCCGGTGGTGAACGCAACCGTGTCCACCTCGCCAAGATGCTGCAGACCGGCGGCAATCTGCTGCTGCTCGATGAGCCGACCAACGACCTCGATGTGGAAACGCTGGCGGCGCTGGAACAGGCGCTGGAGAATTATCCCGGCTGTGCCGTGGTCATCTCGCACGACCGTTTCTTCCTCGACCGTCTGGCCACCCACATCCTCGCCTTCGAGGGCGATAGTCATGTGGAATGGTTCGAAGGCAATTTCGAGGATTATATCGAGGACAAGAAACGCCGCCTGGGCCCGGATGCGGACATGCCCAAGCGTATCAAGTTCCAGAAATTCGCGCGGTAAGGGCATGAGCGGCCTGCCGCTGGAATTGACCGACGAGCAACGCTGGGCCTTGGCGGCCTGGCGACGCCGGCACCTAGCGCGTGTTCTCACGATTGTACCGGCTATCCTACTTTGGCTATGGTTGGGGCGGGACGGATTTGATGATTGGGCGCGGATCAATTTTCGTGGCGGAATTTCAATAGGTGAAGGCTTCTTCGCGGTATTGGTCCTACCGATCTACATACTCTGGCAGGCCCTGGCGGGGTTTCGCCTAATCCGGAGCTTTACCGACATCCGCGACGGATGTGTGGAATCGATGACGGGAGTTGCCGAGTATATCCACCGGCGAGTGCTTTGGAGTAGAGAACTCAAAGTCTGTAATAAGTATTTCTATATTCGAAACAATCGCTTGTTCGAGGTGAAGGACGGCGACACAGTCACCGTGACGTTTCTCGCCAACTCACACTTCGTCCTGGACATCAGGCCAGTTTGAAATTGAGTTCGGAGTGGCGCGCTTTTAAATCCGATCCGCCGCGTAGGGCGTCGGATCAATCGCCGGTTCCTTGTCCGCGATCATGTCGGCGAGCAGGGCGCCTGATCCCATCGCTTGCGTCCAACCCAGATGGCCGTGGCCGGTCGAAAGCCAGAGGCCCTTGGCGCGCGTCTCACCGATAAAGGGTTTGCCGTCGGCACTCATCGGGCGCAGGCCGGCCCAGGGTTTGACTTCCCCTTCCAAAACACGCGGGGCGATTTCCGGGTAGAGCCCGGACAGGAGAAGTTTGAGGTTGTCGATGCGCTCCTCGCGCAATTCCATGTCCTCACCCGCGATCTCGGCTGTGCCGGCCACGCGAAGTCGATCGCCCAGCGGCGTCACGATCGCATGCATCGCATCATCCACGACCGGCAGGCCGGGACGTTCATTGAGGCCACTCATATCCATGGTCAGGGAGTATCCCTTCACCGGCCGCACGGGCAGGTGAAGGCCCAGCGGGGTCATCAGCTTCCAGCTGGCATGCCCCGAGGCGAGCACAACGGCATCGACCTCGATCTCTTCGTCTTCGGTATAGACACCGATGATCTCGCCGGCGCGGTCCATCAGGCCCGTCACGCGGGTATTCCATTCAAAGGCGACCCCGGCCTCCTCGGCCTTGCGGGCGAGCGCGCAGGTAAACTCATGGGCGTCACCGGACTCATCCATCGGGTAGAGAACGGCACCAGCGATACGGTCCCTGATCGGCTCAAGCTGCGGTTCCAGCGCGATGGTTTCCTCGCGGGAGAGGACCTTGTATTCCAGCCCTTCCTCGCGAAGTAGTTCCGCAGCGGCAGCGGTGGCCTTTATGCGTTCTTCGCTCTGGCAGATCTTGAGTGTGCCAGCCTTGATGTTTTCGAACTGGATACCAAGCTCGTCGCGGGTCGCCTGGGTCAGGCCTAGCGAATAACGTGACAGCGCAAAATTGGCTTTTGACGCTGCCAGATGGCGCTTGTGAGTGGAGTTGCGCAGGAAACGCAGCCCCCAGCTGATTAGGCCGGGCAGAGGGGTTAGTCGTAGTTTCATCGCGGCATGCGGATCAAACAGCGACTTGATCAGGTCCCAGTGAACACCGGGTACATTCCACGGTTCGGGCTCGGACGGTGTCAGCGCGCCGGCATTGGCAAAACTGGTCTCCAAGGCCGGGCCTTCGCGGGCATCCAGAACGCTGACATTCATGCCCCGCTTGTGCAGCTCCCAGGCTGCGGCAATGCCGGCGAGGCCGGCGCCAATGACGAGCACATCCTTGCGCACTTTGGAAAGCTCCAGAATCCCGAATACATACTGGTGTTTGAACTTCGCAACGATGCGGATAAAAGCAAGACTTATTGCACACCTGAGGACAGGTTTTTCATGGACGGTCTCGTCTCCCAGCTTAAGGCCCTGGCCGAGCCCACCCGCTTGCGGGTGGTGGTCATGCTCGCGCGGGGGGAGCTGACCGTTTCCGAACTGGTCAATATCCTGGGCCAGAGCCAGCCACGGGTGAGCCGCCATCTCAAACTGCTGACGGACGCCGGTCTTGCCGAACGTCTGCCTGAAGGCGCTTACGTTTTCTATCGACTGACGGACAGTGGTGGCGGACGACGTCTGGCCGAGCTGGTCAATGACATGGTGCCGCCGGACGACCCCATCATCGCACGGGATATCTCCCGCCTCGAACGCACCAAGGAAGCGCGCGCCGAAGCCGCACAGGCCTATTTTGAAAGTGTTGCCGAGGACTGGGACCGCATCCGCAAACTCCACCTCTCCGATGACGAGGTCGAGCGCGAGATGCGCCAGCTCGCGGGCGAGGGGCCGTTCAATCTGATGATTGATGTCGGTGTCGGGACCGGGCGTGTGCTGGAATTGTTCGCCGACCGCGTTCGGCGCGGTATCGGGATCGATATCAACCACTCCATGCTCAATGTCGCACGTTCCAATCTGGAAAATGCGGGGCTCAGCAATTGCTCGGTACGCCACGCCGATGTCGGTGCGCTTCCCTTCGAGGAGGGCGCGGCGGATCTGGTGACCGTGCACCAGGTGCTGCATTATCTCGATGATCCGGCGTTGGCCGTGGCGGAATGCGGCCGCGTGCTGCGTAAGGGCGGTCGTCTGCTGATCGTGGACTTTGCCCCGCACCAGCATGAAGCCCTGCGCGAGGAACAGCATCATCGCCGTCTTGGCTTCTCCGACGAAGAGATGAACGAGATCATCGAGCGAGCGGGCCTCAGCCAGGCGCAACAGATCGAGTTGCATCCGATGGACAAGGACAATCAGCTGACCATGAAGATCTGGGTCGCTGAAGCGGTTTGATCCTGACACAGGGGGAGAGATTGGGAATTCAATTGGTCACACGCCTGGTCGCAGGTTGCGTGCTGCTGGCCGCGGCGGCTCCGGCATTATTCGCGCAGGACAGCGCAGAGGAGATCGATTTCTCCTACCCAACGGAGCTGGAAGACGGATTTCATGTCTTTGGCATGGAGTCCGGCTATTTCTTGTTCCCGGAACCGGTTGAAGTCGACGGTCGTTTCTACGACAGCATCATGTTTCAGGCGCCTCTGCCACAATGTGAGCAGTATGACGGACAGGTGATCCTCTATCACGGTTACACGGTCGAGCATCTGGCCGTTGATGAGGAGCGGTTTGTTTTCCGTGCCACCGGCGAAGACCTGCCGGACTATGAGTTTGTACTCATCCTGGACGAGGCGGGGGCAGACGCCTGGTTTGAGGGTGCCTCGCACATCGAACATCTCGGTTCGGCACGGTTAACCCAGGGCGAACATACGGTGATTACGCCCGTCTGGTTCTGGATCGGCGACTAGCCGGACTGTTTCCGGAAACGGGTTTAGTGAGCGCGGGCGCTGACCTGTCGGCCAGCGCCCGCTGCGCGTTAGTTCGCGGTCGGGATGATCACGCGGTCCACGACATGGATTACGCCATTGCTGGTACGGATATCAGCTTGCACGACCTGGGCATTGCCGACCCGTACGCCGTCTGTAGCGTCGATCAGGACTGTAGAGCCTTCAACTGTCTCGACGGCCAGGATCTGACCGGACAACTGGTCCGAAGTGATCGCTCCGGGAACGACGTGATAAGTCAGAATGTCAACCAGCTCGTGACGGTTTTCCGGGAGCAGCAGGCGCTGAACTTCACCATGCGGCAGGCCGGCAAAGGCCGAGTCCAGCGGGGCAAACACAGTGAAGGGGCCGTCGCTCTTGAGCGTGTCGACAAGGCCCGCGGCCTGGACGGCAGCGACCAAGGTATCGAACTGACCGGCATTCACGGCCGTATCGACGATATCGGCACGCATGGACGCGGTGTTTGTGTGGTTACGCTTGGTGTCGTCTCCAGCCAGGGCCGGAGCAGCAAACAGGGATGCAGCAATCGCTGCGCAAGTGACAAGACGCATGTCTTTCCTCCTGAGATCGGGTCTTTAATTGAGAGCAGGCAGAGGCCTCTGCCGCTCTCGTCCGGGGGCGTCTCATCGATGTGACGGAAAGATCTACGCAGGCGAATGGCGATCGGATGAATCCTTTCGTCGTTTTAATGATCTAGACAATTGAGCCCGCCGCCTCCGGGCGTCTCGATCTCGATCTTGTCCCCTGCCTCGATCTCGACACTGAACAGGCCGCCAAGCGTCTCGGTCGAGCCATCGGCGCGGATACGCCGTTGATGCCCGGGCAGCGCATCGGCAGCTCCATTGAGCCCGAACGGACATTCCTTGCGTCGTGAGGACAGCAGCGAAACGGTCATGGGTTCCAGGAACGTCACACAACGCCGACTACCGTCACCGCCCGCAACATCTCCGGGCCCGCCGGAGCCTTCGCGAAGGCGGTGGTATTCCACCCGAACCGGGAAGCGCTGTTCCAGCACTTCCGGATCGGTCATGCGTGAATTGGTCATGTGGGTGTGGATGGCGCTTTCGCCCGGGAAGGGCTGCCCGTCATAACCAATACCGGCGCCGGAACCGCCACAGATCGTTTCGTAATACTGGTGCCGATCATTGCCAAAGGTCAGATTATTCATCGTGCCCTGGCCCGCGGCGAGACGGCCCGTAGCCGCAAACAGGGCATCAACGACCAGCTGGCTGGTCTCGACATTGCCGGCGACAACGGCGGCCGGCGGTCTAGGGTTGAGCAGGCAACCTTCCGGAATGACCAGCTCGATCGGGATCAGGCAGCCTTCGTTGAGCGGAATGCTGTCGCCCACCAGACAGCGGAACACATACAAAACAGCCGCCCGGGCCACCGAGGCAGGCGCGTTGAAATTGCTCTTGCGCTGCGGCGAGGTGCCGGTGAAATCGACAACGGCGCTGCGAGCGTCCGGATCAACCGTGATGCCGACCCGGATCTCTGCCCCATCATCCAGACGAACGCAGGCCGAACCGTTCTTCAGTGCGCCGATAACCCGGCGAACCGAGCGTTCGGCATTGTCCTGGACGTGCTTCATATAGGCCGAGACGACATCAAGGCCGTTGTCGGCGATCAGGCGGTGAAGTTCCTCCGCGCCCCGGGCACAGGCCGCCAGCTGGGCCTTGAGATCGGCGATATTCTGATCCGGGTTGCGAGCAGGCCAGGTGCCGCTTTCCAGCACATCGCGCACGACCGGTTCGAGGAATTTGCCGCGGTGTACGATGCGTACATTGCGGAACTGCACGCCTTCTTCCTCGATGTTTGTCGAGAAGGGGGGCATGGAGCCGGGCGCGATGCCGCCGATATCGGCGTGGTGACCGCGTGAGGCTACGAAAAAGAGGCGCTCGCCCGTCTCGTCATCGTGGACCGGCGTGACGATGGTGATGTCGGGCAGGTGCGTTCCGCCGTCATAGGGCGCGTTCACCGCGACAGCATCGCCCGGCCCGAGATCGGGATGGGCGGCTGCGGCTGCCTGGACTGACGCCGACATCGATCCCAGATGCACCGGCATGTGCGGTGCGTTGGCGACCAGCCCTCCGCCGGCGTCAAATACGGCGCAGGAGAAATCCAGTCTTTCCTTGATGTTGACGGAGTGGGCGGTGCGTTCCAGTGCGACGCCCATCTGTTCGGCCACGCTCATGAATCGTTTGTTGAAGAGTTCCAGGCGAACCGGATCGAGCTCGGTGGAGCCGGTCATGTTGTCGACGAGCTCGGTCTGTTCCAGGATCAACATGCTGGTTTCGTCACGGCGGGCCTGCCAACCCGGTTCCAGAACAATGGTGGAATTCGCGTCCAGCAACAGGCCAGGACCCGCGATAGTGGGACCTTCGCGCAGTTGCTCAAGTGCGTGAACGGGGATGTTTCGGGTTTCGCCGTCGATGAACATCGGGACCTGCGCCTGTGCCGCTTCAGGTGCGCTCTCGTCAAAGACGTGTTGTGCGACGTGCGCGCTGGCCGGGGTGGCGGAGACCTCCACCGTGATGGACTGGACGATCAGCTCACCCTCCGGGCGGAAACCAAAGAGCCGGCTGTGCGCCTCGTCGAATTCGGACTTCATGCAGGCAAGGTCGGCGAGTTCGACGGGAAGGGCGCTGTCGGATCCGGCGATATGGATGTGCAGGAGGACGCTGCGGCGCATCTCTTCCTGGCGGATATGGGACACGGTAAGCGCGGCGCTGGCGTCGCTGACAAGGCGTTCCACCGCTTCGGCCACCGGTTCGAGCGCCTCTGACAGGGGCTGACCTATAGCCGCCTGGCGGGTCTCGACCAGATCCGCGAGGCCGATGCCCAGAGCGCTGAGCAGACTGGCGTGTGGATGCAGCAGAACGGTCTTGATGCCCAGCGCCTCAGCGACGCGGCAGGCGTGCTGGCCGCCGGCACCACCAAAGGCGGAGAGGGCATAGGCGGACGGGTTCACACCCTCGCCAATGGAGATCTGCTTGATGGCCTGGGCCATGCTCTCGACAGCGACGGCCAGGAAGCCTTCAGCGGCTGCTTCCGCACTCCCCAGCCCCATCTGGTCTGCAAGCTCGTGCAGGCGGGCCCGGCTCGCCTCGATATCAAGCGGCGCATCGCTGTCGGGTCCGAAGACATGCGGGAACCAGTCCGGCTGGATCCGTCCCAGCACGACATTGGCATCGGTCACGGCGGCGGGGCCGCCTCGACCATAGGCGGCCGGGCCGGGCATGGCACCGGCGCTTTCCGGGCCGACCCGGGCACGTTCACCGTCGAAATGGAGGATTGAGCCGCCGCCCGCCGCGACTGTGTGTACCGCCATCATCGGGGCGCGCAAGCGCTGGTCGGCCACAACAGTGTCCTGCACCCGTTCAAAACGGTCTCCATCAAAGCGGGAGACGTCCGTTGACGTGCCGCCCATGTCAAAGCCGATCACCTTTGGATAGCCCGATGCCAGTGCCGTCTTGGCCATGCCGACCACGCCGCCAGCGGGACCGGACAGCACGGCATCACGGGCATGGAAACTGTCTGCGGCAGTCAGCCCGCCGGACGACTGCATGAAATAGAGTGGTGTACCGTCAAGGCCCTTTGCGACCCGGCCGACATAGTCAAGAAGGACCGGGGTCAGATACGCGTCCAGCACCGTCGTCGAGGCACGCGGAACAATCTTGACCAGTGGGCTGGCCACGCTGGAGCGTACAATTGTGGTGAAGCCGATGCTTTCAGCCAGTTGCGCCGCCTGGTCTTCATGTTCGGCATTGGCCCAGGCATGCATGAAACAGATGGCCACCGAGCGCATGCCATCTTCGAAGGCCTGGCGGAGTTCGGCGTCAACAGCATCAGCGGGCAGGGCGCGAAGCACCTTGCCGTTCGCATCGAGACGTTCGCTGACACCCGCAACACGATCATAGAGCGGATCCGGGCGGCGCAGGTCCAGCGCAAAGATGTCCGGGCGTGTCTGGTCGCCAATGACCAGCAAGTCTTCGAAGCCAGCTGTGACAAGGAATAGTGTACGTTCACCCTTGCGTTCGAGGAGGGCGTTGGTGGCAACAGTCGTGCCCATCTTCACAGCGGAGACATCTGCTCCGGCGGCGAGGCGGCGGACGCCTTCGCTGGCAGCGTCAACATAGTCCGGGCTTTCAGACAGTAGTTTGAGTGCCGTCAATTCGCCTGCGGGAGACCGGCCCAGCACATCGGTGAAAGTGCCACCCCGGTCGATCCAGAATTCCCAGCTGCCAGACCCTGCTGTCACACGCGCTCTCCCTGTTCTCGGAGGCGAGCCTATCGAGGCGGATCAGGGGTGCAAGCGGCTTGTGCTGCATCCTGCGGAAATCCGTCGCACTTGCCCTCTGGCTTCTGAAGGGAGAGATTCCTAAATAACCTCGAGGACGGGAGAGACATGGGATTTTGGCGTAAGCTCGCAGCGCGACTTAAGGGCAAGGATTGTTTCCTGGCGTGCGACGGCTGTGATGATCCCAACGACCGCACGGTCGGTGATGCCGACTTTGCCATGGCCTTGATCGGGCTAGGCGCCAAGATGGCCAAGGCTGATGGTGTCGTCTCCCGTAGCGAGATCCGCGCGTTCTACGAAGTCTTTCGTCCGCCCCCGGAGGGCCGCGAGCCCCTGGACCGCGCTTTCGAACTGGCCATGCAGACCACGCTGGGGTTTGAAGGGTATGCGCGCCGCCTCGCACGTCGTTTCCGCTCCAATCCGGCGATGCTCGAAGATGTGATTGACGGGCTGTTCCATATCGCCAAGGCGGATGGCGCAGTGACGTCCAGCGAAGAGCGTTTCCTGGAAGATGTCGCCGGAATTTTCGGCTTCAATGCGCGCGAGTTTCGTCGCATTCGCATGGGACATCTCGGGGCGCCGGATGACGATCCCTATGTGATCCTCGGCATCGAAGCGGATATTGCCGACGCCGATTTGAAGTGCGCCTATCGAAGAATCGCCTCCCAGAACCATCCGGACCGAATGATCGCCCGAGGTGCGCCGCCGGAGGCACAACGCCTTGCAGGCGAAAAAATGGCTGTCATTAACCTCGCTTATGACCAAATTCTCAAGGAAAGAGGGTTAATTGTCGGTCTGTCCAATTGACGTCGGCGTGTTTGATGCCAACATGTCGGGCAGAGGAAAGGACGTAACGCAAAGCAATGACGAACACACAGAACTCTTCCGGACAGTTTTTCGGTAACGGCGCAGGCGGTTTCCTGCGCGATATTCTGGCGGCGGTTGTCGCGATCGCTGCGGCGGTGCTTGTGTTTGTACTCGCCATGATGCTGACCGCCGCCTTCCTGTTTGTCCTCGGCGCGGCCCTCATGGCCGCTGGCGTTTACTGGCTGTGGCGCAAGGTGAAGCGCCCGTCCGCCAAACGCGAATTTGGCGAGGATGGCGTCGAGATCCTGGTCGCAACCCGCGGCCCCAAGGGCTGGACGGTTGACGGCACCGACCCTTCCAATTCCTGATACACATCAATGTGAATGGTCGAACACGAGCACGCTGATAGCGTGGCGACAATCGTGGAGTAACGAATGCGCCGTGTTCTTCTAGTCCTCGCCATCCTGCTGCCGCTGTTGCTGGTCGGCTGTGTCAGCATGGCGCTTCCCAAAGTGTCGTCCCGCGAGGCCGGAGAGCCGGTCCAGCCCGACATTTCCACCATGGCCGCAAGCCGCGAGGTCTGGGAGGCGCAACGCCCGGAGCTGGCGCGCCTGTTCCAAAGTGAGGTTTTTGGTACCTATCCTGACCACGCTGTCACCCAGGTCCTTGATCGCCGAGTGATTGACGTCGATGCCTATCAGGGACGGGGCGTTCTGGAGGACTGGCATTTGTCGATGGCGGGTTTCGAGACCTATGTCGCGACTGTGCGCCCGAAAGGGATTGAGGGGCCGGTCCCCACCATCATCATGCAGATGTTCTGTGGCACGCGTGCGGCTCTTGGCGGCCATGAAGAGATGCGGCAAATGCCCGGTGCGCCCAATTGTGATGGGTCGGCCTGGATGACTGTGCCCATGTTGTGGATCTTCGGCGAGCATATCGCCGAGCCACCGGTGGCCGACATTCTGGATGCCGGTTACGCCGTCGCCTTTGTCTTTGCCGGTGATATCGTGCCGGACAGTTCCTCGCGTGCACCAGCGTCCCTGGAGCGTCTGATCCCAGAGGGCGATGGTGGTGCGATTGCAGCCTGGGCCTGGGTCTATTCCCGTGTCATCGATGTGCTGGATGATGCCCCGGAGTTCGATGAGGCGCGCACGGCTGTCTGGGGCCATTCGCGAAATGGCAAGTCGGCACTTCTGGTCGCGGCTTTCGACGAGCGTGTCGACCTGGTTATTGCCCACCAGGCTGGTACCGGTGGCACGACCTTGTCGCGCAGCCATAACGGCGAGAGCATCGCCCAGATCACCGATGGCTATCCGCACTGGTTTGCCCCGAACTATGCGGGGTATGCCGGCCGCGAGGACCAGCTTCCGGTCGACCAGCATCAGCTGATCGCCTTGATGGCTCCGCGTCCACTCATGATCGGAGGGGCCTGGCGGGATGCCTGGTCCGACCCAACGGGAAGTTTCCGTGCGGCCCAGGCCGCCAATCCGGTTTATGCGCTTTACGGTTCGGACGGTTTGAGCCAGGCGTCTATGGGCGATTTTGATCCGGAAGCGGATATTGCCCAATTCATGCGCCGCGGTCTGCATGGCGTACGTCCCGGTGACTGGCGCGCCTTCCTGGCATTCCTGGACGCGCATTTCGAGCCGGAGCGGCGCCCCGCTCAGTAAACGCTTGTCTCGCACGCCGACGCGCGCGAAGAAGACGTATGAAATTGCGCGATTTTCTCGCCCTGGTCGCGGTTTGCGTCGTGTGGGGCCTCAATTTTGTGGTGGCAAAGTTTTCGGTGACGGGCGCCCCGGGCTGGGTCCCGGGCTTTGAAGGCAGTCCGCCGATCTTTTTTGCCTTCCTGCGGTTCGCTCTTCTTTATGCGTTCCTGGCGCCGTGGTTGCGCCCGGGTCCGACGGATATGAAGACCATGATCGGCGTCGCCCTGTGTATGGGCGCGCTGCAGTACGTCCTGATTTTTCTCGGGCTTCAGACGGCCACACCCTCCGGGATGGCCATCGCCCTCCAGCTCGGCGTGCCGTTTGCGACCATACTTTCGGTATTCATGCTGAAGGAACAGATCGGAAAATTCCGTCTCGTCGGCATAGTCATAGCGTTTGGCGGAATCATGTTGGTCGTCGTCGATCCGCAGGGCGCCACACTGGAGCTCGGATTGATGATCGGAGTTGCAGCTGCCTTTGTCGGGGCGCTCGGCATGATCCTTGTGAAACGCATGCCACTCGATTCCATTCGCATGCAGGCCTGGATCGGCTTGATTTCCTGGCCGCCCCTCCTGGTGCTTTCACTCGTGACCGAACAGGACCAGATCTCGTCTGCGCTTTCTGGTGGATGGCCGTTTCTCGCGGCGCTCCTCTTTACCGTCGTGCTGGTCAACATATTCGGGCACGGCGTGTTCTATAATTTGCTGCAAAAATATGATGCGACGCTGATCGCGCCGTTGACCCTGATGGCACCGCTGGTCGGGGTCATTTCCGGTCTGGTGATCACGCATGATCCGGTCGGCTGGCAATTGCTGGTGGGCGGTGGTTTGACGCTGACGGGTGTGGGCATCATCGCCTTCCGCCAGAACAAGAAACTGCCTACCGCAGGTCTGGCCCGGGAGAAGACGCTGTGAGCCTGGACGTCATCGCTGCCCCGTCGCCGAATTTCAACGATCGCAAACTGCCGATCTCGCTGATCATCCTCCATTATACCGGCATGGAAACCGGCCGGGTTGCGCTGGAGCGGATGTGTGATCCGAACGCCCAGGTGTCAGCGCACTACATGGTCGAGGAAGATGGGCGCATTTTCCAGCTTGTCGCGGACGACAAACGGGCCTGGCACGCCGGCGTCAGTTATTGGCAAGGCGAGCGAGATATCAATTCTGCCTCGATTGGCGTGGAGATCGTCAACGGGGGGCATGATTTCGGTCTGCCGGAATATCCGGCGCAGCAGGTCGCGGCGGTGTGCTTGCTTGTGGACGAGCTGATGAGACGGCACGGGCTGAAGCCTCGACAGGTGATCGGCCATTCCGACATTGCCGTTGATCGCAAGCAAGATCCTGGTGAGCATTTTCCATGGACTGTGCTCGAAGGCAGAGGGCTTGCGGTGCAACTGCGCGGGGAGGCGGCAAGCGATACGCTGCTGTCGGATCTCGAACGCGCCGGTTATGATCCGGAAGCCGACCAAGAGGATGTCGTCCGCGCCTTCCAGCGCAGGCATCGGCCATTACAAGTGGACGGGCGGGTTGACGGCGAAACGTCGGCGCTTGTCGCAGCGGCTGCGGCAATATACGGCCGAAAATAACAAGGGGACGATGAATGCCTTCACCGTCCCCCCGCCACCCAGATCGGGTGGAACGTCTCATGAGTGCTCGTGACTTCACTCCCAGAGACTAGCCGGAACTCTAGAAATTCCGGATTCTTCAAACTCTTTCGGGGTGCGATATCCTCGTACACAAACGTGCACGAAACACTTCGAGCTACGCAGTGACCAACGCAGGATCCCACCGGGGTGCCGCCATCCCAGATCTTGTGCGGTCATATAATGCGAGAAACCTTGATGTCGAGTGTAGATGCAAAAACAAATTGCCGCTCATCGGGGCGGGGTAAGACGCGACAGCCAATGTCTGCATGTTTACCCGCGATGAGCGGCAATCTGATTTTCACGGCCGGAGGGCAATTCCGGCTACCCTTTTGAAACAAAAAGGGCGGTGGTTTGAACCACCGCCCCTTCGCTACCTCGGAGGGAGGTAATTCGCCCGTTGGGTGCTCGTGACTTCACTCCTAGGGGCTAACTGGAACTCTAGAAATCCCAGCTGAGACCGAAGCGTACGGAACGCGGAGCCTGGTAGCCAGACGCCAAGCCGTAGCGCGGGTTAGCCTCGTTGACGTACGGTGCAACGCCCGGAGCCGTAGCGGAGCTGTCACCAAACTCATAGATATCCGTTACGCCATCAGCATTGAGAACGTTGAAGATATCCATGCGCAGGGTCGGCTCACCCGGATACGGCAGGTTGGTCGGACGGTAGATGAAGGACAGGTCGAAGTTATACGTCCAGTCACTTTCCAGCTGAGAGCCACGCGGCGTCAGCTCACCACCACAGTACCAGGAAGAGGCACCGTATTCGTACGCAAACGCGTCAGTCGGGTGGTAACCGATACAACCGAAGGAACGCGGAGACGTCGCGTTGAAGCGACCGCCAACCGTGAACATTTCGTTGACCTGGTAGGAACCCCACAGCTTGAACTTGTGCGTACGGTGGTTCGGCAGGTCGCCGTTGGCACCGTCCGTCAGGCCCGGCTGGTCGAAGTCCTGGGTGATGCCTGCATCGTCCTGACCGTTGTCAGACTTTACAGAGCCCTCGTAGTTACCTTCGGAGCTGGAGATCGTCCAGGAACCGTGCAGGTCCCAACCATTGTCGAACTGACGGTCAAAGGTCAGCTCGAGCGCGGTATAGGTACGCTCTGCAGCCGGATAGCCAAGGTCAGCCGCAGACAGCTCAACTTGCTGATCCAGTTCCGGAAGATAGACATTCATGTCTTCGCCCGGGTTGGTCAGGACATACTGGTGGAAACCAGACCAAACGTCGGAACACGGCGTGCCACCCACGTCGATACCATTGGCATCACAGTAGGCGATGACAGCGGCGTCGATAGCAACGTCCTCGAGGGTGGAGCCCAGATCACGGTGCGTGAAGGACAGGCCGAAGTCCCAGAGGTCGTTCATGGTCCAGCGACCGCCCAGGATGATCTCGTCGACATACATCGGGTCGAGATTGGCATCCGTCGTGGAACGCGTATCCGGAACAGAACCGTCACCGAAGACCTGCTCGTAGAAGTTGCCCGTTACGCCACCGACAAAGGTCGGAACGAAGTTCGCATCAACTGCGGAGTAGTCATACCAGCGGTGGATATAGGTTTCGCCGCCAGCCATACGAATGTTGGTGTTCGTGGCAACCGGCAGGTAGTAGCGGCCCCAGGAACCGAACAGTTCCAGGTTTCCGTCACCCCAGACGTCATAGGCAGCCTGGATGCGCGGAGCCAGCTGGTTGCTGATTTCCGTGAACGTTTCGTCGTCCGAGTTGCGGTTGTCGAACGTTTCGTTACGCAGACCCAGGTTCAAGGTCAGCTGATCGGTGATCTGCCAGGAGTCCTGGATGTAGAACGCGGTCTGGATGGTCGTGAACGAACCACCAACCGAGTAATCACGCCAACGGACACACGGATCGCCGGTCAGGGCAACGCCACCGTTCGCACGGTAGATGTCACAATAGGCGCCGTCACCGTACAGGTAGTAAGCACCACCGGAGTTGATGACAGATGCGTCAGCCGTCAGTTCCTCACGGTCAACACCGATACGGATCTGGTGCTCACCCATGAAATTGGCAAACAGGTCGAGGTCGGCGCGGAACAGTTCGCGGGAATCTTCACCTTCAGAGATGGAGAAGTTGACCCAGTCACCCTGGCGGATGAAGCCCGTGCCCGTTTCGTAACGGTAGGTTGCCGGCAGATCGTCGGCAGAGGACTTGGACGTCTGACCGAAGGTCTGCTGACCATAGGTGACAGAGAGCGTTGCCCAATCCGTCAGCTCGCCGGTGTAGTTTGCGATGAAGATGTCGCCGCCCTCGAGGGAGTAGCCTTCACCGTTGTAGGTTTCGCTGATGACGTTGCGGTCTTCGTAGCTGTCATAGCCAATATCATAGGTATTGGTGACAACACGACGGTCATCCGAGAACGCCGTCAGGCCGAGCGTGTGGCCTTCGAACAGGTTGGCGTCCAGCTTGATGCCCCAGAACGGATCTTCATCGACCGTTTCGAAGCGCTGACCGGAGGTCTGCTCGAAATTGATGTTGGAGTTCACGTATTCGAAGTTACGCGGAGAATACATCGCGTAGAAGAAGACGCGGTCTTCAACGATCGGACCGGACGCGTAGATGTTCATTTCCTGGCTGGTACGCTGGTCCAGGTCATTCGTCTGCGAGAAGGTGTTCGGAGAATCTTCGCGAAGTTCATCCGGGGAATAGAAGATGTTGAAGCCCCAGTGGAACTCGTTCGTACCGGAACGGGTTACTGCGTTGACAACACCACCCGTTGAACGGCCGAATTCAGCCTGGTAACCACCGGTCTTGACTTCGACCTGTTCGTAGAACTGGAACGGGATCGTGGACGCGCCAAGGAAGTTACGGAAGTTCGTAACGTTCATGCCGTTGATGTAGAAGGCGTTCTCACCAACAGAGGAACCACCGATGGAGGTGCCGCCGAACGCGGTGTCACCAGCAACGGTACCCGGAGCCAGCTGAGCCAGAGAGTCGATGTCACGGCCAACCGGGATCTGCTCGAAGATTTCGTCAACGTCGATGGTCAGGCCGGTCTCGGCGACCTGGAAGGTATTGGTCTGAACAGCCGTACCCGTAACCGTGATGACATCGGCGGTGGAAGAGCCAGCAGCCAGTGCGAAGGTGTAGTCAGACGTGCTACCGACGGAAACGCGCACAGCGTCGTCAGAGATCGATTGGTAACCGTCACGGCTGATGGTGATCGAGTGATTGCCGACAGCAAGGCGGCCGACAAAGAAGCTACCGTCCGCGCCGGTCGTTGCAGAACGAACCGAGCCACGTGCGGTATCGACGACGCGAACTGTCGCGCCGGCGACCGGGTTACCAGCCGTATCAACGACGGTACCCTGTACAGCACCGGTCGTATACGAC
>Ga0189285_100063_pt1 | contig 71380 bp, 71 predicted proteins | sample GEYOminimetaG_FD_130315 | JGI IMG/M metagenome (GOLD analysis project Ga0189285, IMG submission 130315) | Marine microbial communities from the Costa Rica Dome - GEYO mini metaG | ecosystem: Environmental > Aquatic > Marine > Oceanic > Photic zone | place: Costa Rica: the Eastern Pacific... | reverse complement strand
CTCCCGCATCGCCGCCGTCTGAGCCTCAACCGCCTCCATCTTCGCCTTCACAGCATCGCCAATCGAAACGATTCCAACCAACTCCCGACCAGCCAGAACAGGCAAATGACGAACACGGCGATCTGTCATGCGCATCATGATATCCTCGACTGTATCGTCCGGGGCAGCGGTCACGAAGGCGGGTGTAGTGGCGTTCGCCACAGTCCTGTTGAGACTGGCCCGACCATGCATCGCCAGCTCGCGAACGATATCGCGCTCGGTCAGGACGGCAATCGGCCGACCGGTTGGATCGACCACCACCAAAGCACCAATGGCGTTGGCATCCAGCGCCTGGGCCGCCTCGCGCAGTGTGCAGCCGTCTTCAATGGTGACTACGGAACGCCCTTTTACATTGAGGATTGTCTCCACTCGCATGGGTCACTCCATTCCTATGGAGTCTCCTTATACCACAAAACGAAAGAAATGTGAGCCCTTAGACGAGGCGCCTCGCGTGAATCAAACTAACGTAGACAGGCCTCCCCGCCTCCGTCAGTCTACTGGCGTGACGGACCTCATCACCGGATCGGGGAGACAGCATGGGCTATCAATCGCGTCTCAAGCGGGACCTGCAACGCTGGCAGTCCGAGGGCTGGGTCAGCCAAGACGGCAAGGCATCGATACTGGATGATGTAGCGAAGGCACCGGGTGGATGGACGCCGGTCGGCGCGCTGGCCATTCTGGGATCGGTGCTAATTGCCCTTTCCGCTATCAGTTTTGTCGGCGCCAACTGGGACGCCACACCCAAACTGCTTGTCTTCGCGCTGCTGCTGGCTGTGATCTGGGTCAGCCTGTTTGCGGCCGGACGCGCCTTCGACTGCAGCGCCCCGGTTCTTGGCCATGCCCTGGCCCTTCTGGGTGCGGCGATGTTTGGCATCACCATCATGCTGACTGCCCAGACATTCAATCTATCCTCCTTCCGCAATACGGCGGTTCTGATCTGGGCGTTGGCGGCACTGGCTGTTTCGCTCGCCGTGTCGTCGAGGCCGGTGATGATCCTGGCGACGCTTCTGTCGGCATTGTGGGTCTGGCTGGAGATCCTTTCCCCCGCCGCACCGGACACCATGTGGAGTTATGCCCTGGTCTGGGCCGTAATGCTGGGCGCGTCATCGCGCCTCAATTCTTCTGTCTCCGTCAACCTGCTTGGACTGGCTCTCCTGCCCTGGCTGATCAATGCTCTGGTCCGCGGCCTGGAAAGCCTGGGCATGGAAGCACACCAGATTGCCACCCTCACCCTCTTGTCCTTTGGCATCCTGGCCACCGGATTTGCGCTCCTGCGTCACCGCCAGGTGCCAACGGCCGGCGTGATCGCGGGCTGGTGTGGCACGGCGGCCATCATCGGAGGCGCACTGATCCAGTGGCCGCTCGGCGAATACGAGGCGTTTGTGCGCGAACTGAACCGTTCAGACACAGGCCCGGGCATGCCCAATCCGGCCCTCTACGTGCCACTCGCCCTCGCCCTTTCAGGCGGCATCGCTGCGATGGCCTGGATAAACGGGGGCGGGCAGCGCAAACGAACCGGGCTGGGCGTCGCCATCGCCGCCCTCACAGCTGCCAGCTTCCCCTTCATTGTCTACATCGAGGATCCCGTTGTCTTTCTCGCCGTGCGCATCCTGTTCGGCACGGCCTATTATGCCTTCTGCATCTCGCTGATCCTGATCGGTACACGAGCGGATGCCCGGGCCACCGGCACGCTGGGCATTGCCGGCTTCATCCTGCACACCGCCTATGTTTACTGGGACACATTCTCGGGCCTGCTCACCACTTCCCTCTTCTTCCTCACGGGCGGGCTTGTGCTGTTTGGCCTCAGCTGGGGTTTGCTGAAATGGCGCAAGCGCCTGCCAACAAGCCAGGGAGACGTGTCATGAGCCATACAAACCGCCTCTTGATCATAGCAGCCGTGATGACGGCATTTCTGGTCTTCATGCTGGGCAGTAATACGGCCCGGCGTGCGGGCGGCCAGGAAGTGGTGCTCGATGTCACGGGTTATGATCCGCGCGATCCGTTCCTGGGCCATTACAGCCGCATTCGCCTGGATATCGCGATACTGGACTTGCGCGACCTGGGCGGTCTCGACGAGATCCAGGCAGAGGACCTAGTCTATGTCGCGCTTGAACCGGACGAGGCCGGCGTCTGGATCGCCAGCAGCCTTCATCACGAGCGGCCGGAAACGGGCCCGGCAATATTGGGCCTTGTGACGAGCGTCTATTTCAGAGGCCAGGCAGATGAGCGGCATGAGGTGGTCCAGATCGACTATGGGCTCAACCGGTATTTCGCGGATCGGGCAACAGCGCTCGAGCTGGATTCAATTCTCCGAGATGACAGCCGGTCACCCCGCCTGATCGTGTCGATCCCGTCCGATGGGCGTGCCCTGATCAAGGGGATCGAGATTGATGGTGAGCCGCAATATGAGAGGCTGTGGTAGTCAGCGCGGACGGGCAAGCCTGAGAATGACGGGAAACAACCCTGCCCCCGCAACCGCGCCGCCGATATGCGCCGCCCAACCGATCGGGATCGGAAACGCCACACCCAGCAAGCCGATGACCAGGTTCACGCCGATCCAGGGCAAGGTCAATCTGAGCATGCCGGCATACCCGCCACGCACCCAGCCGGCTGCTGCGATCAAGCCGGAGACCCCTGTGGAGGCGCCGCCCAGAATCAGCGGCTCACTGCCTTCGGCAACCACCTGGGCAACGGCGCCCAGAACACTGCACGCACCAAAGAACGACAGGAACAGCAATACACCTTGTGCGCTGTCGCCGAGAACACGGGCGACGAGGCGGCCGGCCGAGAGCAGCACCACCAGATTCATGATGATGTGCAGCCAGCCGAAATGGACGAGGAAATGGAGCAGGAAAGGCAGGTATTGACCAAGCGGCTGCGCGGGAGGCACCTGCCCCGCCGGAGTATGGACCAGAACGCTGGCCTGGAAGATCAGCTCGCCGAGCGGTGGCACCACGACTTTCGCCAGCTCGGCGCCAAGTATGGCCAGAGCCAAGACGAGCACGACCACCGGCATGGAATTGAAAACCGGCTCACGATCGCCACTGTCCCGATGCGGCACACTCATTCTGGCAACTCCCTCTTGTGATGGCTCAAACGGGCACTTTTTCGTTAATCACAACTTAATTCCCCCACCGGGTGAACCGGTTTTACAGGCTTTCCCCTCTGGCACGCACGTTGCACGTCTCACGTATGAATACGTGCCAGTGAGGACGCAGGATGACACACAAGCGGACGCGGTTTTTGACCTCTGCCATCGGCCTGACAATGCTGGCCGCCTCGGCGGCGAGCGCCCAGTCAACACAGACGACGGCCCAGTGGGAACGCCCCTACGGCGTCGCCTATGGCCAGGAGCAACGTCCCTGGTCTGGCGCCACGGCAAGCGCTGGTTCCGCGGCACGCTCGTCTGCAGGCAATCGCGTCATCATCGATGGTGTCATCCAGACCGGTGTTGGCGTTTCCAGCCAGCTGAACGGCCTGTTCGGAGGCGGTGTCGGTGCCAATGCAACGGCCATCGGCAACCAGCTTAACGTGAATGTCACCGGTCAGTGGAACACTGTCATCGTCAATTCGACCCAGATCAATAATGGCAACGTCAACGCCAACGCCCAGTCCAACGGGGAAACGAGTGAAGACAATGAAGAAGGCTAAACTTCTCCTGGCCACACTGGCCGGCGCGCTGGCCCTGTCCGGCTGTGCCACGACCGCTCGCACGGGTGGATCTGACGGACTCTACGCGCAGCCGATCGGCGGCGCACCGGTGACCGCGAACCCGACCCCCTATTCCGAGGCCCTGGTATGCCTGGCCAACTACGCCCGCGCGAACGATCTGGTCTCGCCGCGCATCGCTGTGGGTCGCCTGTCGGACTACACCGGACGCGCCTCACTTGAAGGCGGTGCTGCTGTGACCCAGGGCGCCTCGCTGATGGCGATCTCCGCCTTTGCCAAGGCCGGCATCCGTCTGGTCGAGCGTTTTGACACCTCGGTGTCCGAGCTGGAGCTGCGTTATGCCAACAATCAGCTGATTGGCGACGAGAACGGCGATCAACGTCAGATCTACGCAGCCTCGCTGCCCGGCTCCGACTTCCATCTGGTCGGCGGCATTACCGAGCTGAACTACAATATCCGCTCCGGCGGCGTTGATATCCTGGGCGGTGACCGCATCGACAGTGACCCGACCGGTGTTTTCAATCGCCGCACCTGGGTGATGAATATCGGCCTCGATTTGCGGCTCAATGATACACGCACGATGGAGACCGTCGACGTCATCTCCTACCAGAAACAGATTATCGGCCGCGAGATAAGCGCTGGCATCTTCGCCTTCTGGGATGAAGCCGTTGTCGACATCTCGGCTGGTGGCCGCTCGCTCGAGCCGGTCCAGCTGGCCGTACGCTCTGTCATCGAACGCGCTGTCCTGGAAGTTTCCGCCCAGCTTTATGGCGTCGATCCAAGCGCGGCCTGCCACTATTCCGATCCAATCGGTGGCTCAACCAATGTAACCGGCGGCGTCAATGTCGCTACAGCCTATGGCTCCCGGGAGACCTCGAATGTCCAAGCGCGTCAAACTGTTGAGCACGGCCATGACCGCCGCGATCCTCACGTGCGCAGCTACCTACGCGGACGATACGACTGAGATTCTCAACGGGCAGGTCAATCTGAACGCCAATATTCAGGTGACCGCCGAGACCTCGGTTGGACAAGCTGCGAGCGCGATGATGACAGCCATTGGCATGGCCAATGCGCTGACCATTGACGTGCTCACGCCGCACGATATCGAGAACACCCAGACTTTCTCCGGCAGTGTGGTCGGGCGCGCAACGACCGATGCGCAGACGATTGACGGGGCTGCGATCACAACCTCGACCATGTTCGGCAACTCCGCTGTGGTTCTTGTCGACAACGGCATGGACGTCACCTCGCAGCAGAACGCCCTCGATGGCGCGCAGGTCCGCTCGACGGCCCAGCACTCGCTCTCCAATTACGGCATCACCTCGGTCACAACGGCCGGCGCCTCGGCAAATGCCTGGGAATCAACGGCCTATGCGGGCGAAGCCAATCTCGACCTGCGCCAGGATAGCGGCGCCTCTGTGACAGCAGACGCCTATGTGCTTGCGCCAACCGCGGGGCTGGGCGTGTCTTCGACGACGGTCGCAGCCGCCAACGGCAATTCCGCCATGGTGACCGGTTATGACGCCGCCTCGCAAGTCGTCGATGTCGACCAGGATAATCGCGGCAATGTGACAGGCCTGGTTCGTGTGAACGCCGGCGGCGGTGGCGAGATGACCAATGCGACCGCATCGGCTAATGGCAATAATGTCCGGATCGAAAACCAGGAAGCCTATGCCCACCTGCAGGGACAGCAGACCAATAGCGGCGAGGTGCTGGCTGATTCCGAGATCATTGTCGGAAATTTCGACGTGGATCTGATGACGGTTGCCGCCGAAGGCGTTGGAAACTCCGCCGTGCTGTCCAATATCGGTTCAAACTCCTTCATGGGGCTGGACCAGACAAATACGGCGAATGTCACGGCCCGAGCCAATTTCGAAGGTGATGCAGGCGGCGTCGCCATGCTGTCCTCGACAGCATTCGGTAATGCGGCGACCAGCTATATCTGCTCGGAATGCCCGGTGACGGCCTATGGTGCGATGAACCAGACCAACTCGGCGACAATCAGTTCGGTGGTAACGGGTCAGATGACGACCGGCGGCATGATCACCGGCACGGCGACTGCCATCGGCAACTCCTCCACCTACCAGACGACCAATCCGCGTTATTGATCAGCGATAGGCCTTGGCTTGCACGTTGAACATGGTGGCGTAGGCGCCGCCCTTTTCAACAAGCGCGTCATGGTCGCCCTGCTCGATAAGACGCCCCTTTTCCAGCATGATGATCTGGTCCGTCGGCCGGAGATTGGACAGGCGGTGCGAGATGATGATCAGTCCCGTGCCGTCTCGCGGCCGTTTGAGCAGTTCAGCCTCGGCATTGGCATCAAGGGCGGCAGTCGGTTCGTCCAGAATCACACAGTCAGCATCTGGGTTAGCGTAGGCGCGCGCCAAAGCCAGGCGTTTCCACTGGCCGCCCGACATTTCGATCCCGTCAACAAAGCGCTTTGAAAGACGGCTGTTATAGCCCTCAGGCAGATCGGCAATCACCTCATCGGCCAGGCCCAGCTCTGTCGCGCGGGCCAGTGCCTCGTCCGACATTGGCGCAAGACCAACACCAACCTCGATATTGTCACGGGCCGTCATCTTGAAATTGGTGGACGGCTGAAAGAGCACACCAAATCGTCTCGCCAGGGCCTCCCGGTCCCAGTCCGCCAGATCCGTCCCGTCCAGCAGGACCTTGCCGTTCAACGGCCGGTAAAGCCCCAATGCCAGTTTGATCAGCGTCGACTTGCCTGACCCGTTCACCCCGACAATACCCAGTGCGCTCCCTCCCGGCACATGAAACGTAACATCATCCAGCGCCAGTCGCGGGCCGTTTGGATAGCGATAGGAAACATGCTCGAAACGAAGGCCATCGCCGGGCGTTTCCCCAACACTCACCCCGCTTGCGCGGGCCTCGACCGGCGTGTCGAGAAAACCATAGAGCGTTGAGAGATAAAGCACGTCCTCAACCACACCATTGAAGGCTGCCAGAAGACTGGTGACGCTTGCCTGCCCCTGTTTGACCAGGCCGACAAACATCGTCATCTGACCGAGCGTGATCCCGCCGGAAATGGTGACCCAGACAATCCAGACCTTGGCGCCCAGAAACACGGCCGTCGACAGGATGGCCAGCACCGCCCCCCAGAACGCATGCCGCCCCTTCATCACCAGATCTCGCTGAAACATGGACTGGAAGAGCTCGCGATATCGCGCCTGCAACGGCCTATCGAGCCGATAGTGAAGCCGGTCCCGGGCGCTGCCCTCACCCGTGATCAGGCTTTCCAGATAACTCCGCTCGCGCACTTCCGGCGTGCGTCCCTTGTAGAACCCGAATGCCGTGTCGGCGAAGCGAAGATTACCCAGGAAAAGCGGCAGGGCGCCCGCCACAATGAAGGCCAGCAATAGCGGCGAAAATGCCCACAACAGGACCGCTACCGAAACAAGTGTCAGCGCATGCTGTAACAGGTCGAAACCACGGCTGACCAGGTTGTAGGGCCGGCTCGTGGCAAATTGCTTGGCGATGACGAGTTGTTGCTGGAGGTCTGCTCGCTCGATCTGCTCCAGATCCAAAGCGGCGCACTTGCCCAGGATCGCCTGGTTGGTTGCATATCCGAGCTCTACCTGAAGCCGAGATCGCTCGAACGCCAGCAAGCGCCTGGCCGCCAGCAGAACAGCGAGTATAGCAGCCTCAACACCGACCCACATCAATGCTGCATCCCGTTCAGCGCTTGCTCCGCTCTCGATCGCCGCAACAACGCTGTCGACGATCAGCCGAGACATGTAGAGCGCCGCAGCTGGCAAAAGCGCCACCACAACGGTCAGGATGGAAATACAAATGATCAGCCAGGGCTGGCTGGACCAGACGAGCCCCGCGGTCCGCACACCATGCGACCAGGCCATCGCGATGGATGGCCTAACCTGTGCGCTATCGGGGTTCGTGTCGCTCATGTCGTCCTAGGCGACAGCCGCGGCCTTTTTCTCGGCCTCTTTCTTCATCCGGCGCGAAAGGACAGCGCCCTTGTGCGGAAAGACTTCGGTCGGAACCGGACGGTCCAGGAAAGGTGCAAGCTTCTCGAACCCTTCGCCGGAACAGATATCAATGACCAAAAGGTCGCCCGGACGGTCCTTGAAATAATCCATCACGGCACGGACATGGTCATCATAGACATCTGAGAAGCGGTGCCGGTCGAAATTATAACACCCGTAAACCGCCGCCCTGAGGAAGCGGCGCATGTTCATGTGCACTTCCTGGTCCGGGTCTTCAGTCAACTTGAACGCCGGGCGGTTGAAATAATGCCGCGCGCAAGAGCCGAGCCAGCCTTCCTTGTCGCGAACCGTCAGGATGAATTTCGATCCGGGATACTGTTTGTCCAACTGCTTGTAGCAAGGGATGGTAGTGATGTCGGTCAGGCCATCATGGTATTTCAGCAGGGTCAGATCGTATTGCGCATTGGACAGCTCGGTGTAGGTGTCCTCGTCAATGGGATAATGGCTGCAATCAAAGCCCAGAACCTGCAGACCGGCCGTCAGGCTGCGCGTGCCGGTCCGGCTGAGGCCCAGTCCGAAGATTTTCGGTTTATCAGCTGAGGAACCATAGTTTACCCGGCCGCGATTTTCCTCGAGCCAGCGCTTCAGTTCTTCGCGCGAAAACTCCGGCTTTTCCTGCACGCCCAGGCGCCTGATCTCGGCATCGGCATGTTCCGGCAGCGCCTCGATAAATTCGTGCACCTCATCCGGGCTTGAATCGAGCGGCATTTTTTCCCGGGCGTAATCCACGGCGTGTTTCGCCATTTTCAGATCGCACCAGTCCTCGGACAGGTCCCAGGCGTCCATGGAGCGACGCAGGCGAACCCCCTGGTCCTTGGTCCGGCTGCGCAATTCGCGCAGCGCGTACTTCATGAAGATGTGGTGATAGGACTGGAAGTGATCATGCAGAATATCGAAGTTCCGGAACTGCTTGGCCACACCCATCGGTTTCATGGCCAGGTTGCGCAGGCGCGATTCCGGACGCAACACGTATTTCATGTCGTCCGCCGGCACTTCGGTAGCCGCCATGCGACGCACGAGATCAATCCGGGTGATGTGCACACCGCAGTGCAGACGGCCTCGGAAACGGTCTGACACATAACTGTCCACATAGGGCGCGTCGCAGGTTTCGATAAAGGCCCGCAGGTCTTCGAGGATAAGACAATCCGCATCGACATAGACGACGTAGTCGCAATCGTGATCGATTTGCAGCATCTGGTTCACGCACTCAGTGAAGGGCCGCACATCGTCGAGGATGTAGGTATTGTCCGGCCGGATACTCTCCTTGGCCAGTTCCAGCGCCACATCGCGTGTACGTTCGTCGATCTGACGGAAAACAAGATCAATCTTGGCCATCGACTTCAGGCCTCCCACTTCAGTTCTGCGTTGGCTCGCCCGGCGAGCTTTTCAAACAAGGCTTCGTGCTCGCTGGACAATTCCTGTTTCCAGCGCAGATCGAGCGAGATGCCGCCGGCATGCTCGCCATAATAGTCACGCGTACGATCACCCAGCGAGACAAACGCATCCTGAGGGTTTTCGAACTGATTACGGGCGACAAGAAACTGAGTTCCGCTATTGCCGCCCAGCACGTGTTGCGGGCGCTCGTCGAAGCGCAACATGTCCGGCTCGTACTCGATCTGAAGCAGATCACAGACCTGGCGGGTCACTACTTCCGGGTCGGTCGCCAATTTTTCATACCGCACACGCATCTTCGGGCCGTCAAAAGCGTTGAACAGTATTTCGCTCGTGCCGATCTTGTCGGCCCACTGCCGGATCTGGTCTGACGGGTCGCGCTCGGGATATTTCCGGATACGCGAATTGACGACGGCGCGACCATCACGGGTCAGAAACAACAGGGCCGGTACGCCCCCCGCCTCGCGCATCTCCTTGCTACGGGTCTCGATCCAGCGTTCATCCTTGGTCGTGTCGACAATCATCGAGACTCCGACATGCTCCGCGACTTGCGGATAGAGCGCACGCGTCTCGTCCCAGTGGAACTTGCTCCACACCGGACAGTCATCACCACAGATCTTGCAGACCCGCTTGCGCATCGGCTTGCGCTCATCGTGCAGATAGCGAACCTTGCCGCCCTCTCCCATGTAGAAGGCGCTCGAATGCCCGCCGAGAATCATCCCCAGCAGTGTCGAGCCGGAATGACCGGCGCCACACAAGGACACGGATCGCATTTGCGAAGTCTTGTCCATTTGTCCCCTCGCACAATTCAACCTGTGAATTGTGACTTTCCTTGTGCTCTCTTGGAGCGAACATTTCGCGATGACGCAAGAAAAATGCGGGTTCTCCATGTAACCGGAGATGAACGGGCCGGATTGTGAGGCTGCATGCATCCGGCGTCATCCTGACGCATCGGCATTCGGTGCGACTGGCGTATATCTACCTCCACCCCAGAACGGAGATTGAAATGTCGCGTCTAGTCCTGCCCGCCCTGTCCGCCTTCATGCTTGTAGCCTGCGGTGGAGGCGACAGCTCGGCCACGTCCAGCGAACTGCCGACCAATGCCGGAGCCGAGCCTACAGCCGAAGCAGGGGCAAACGAAGCTGGAGCAGCTGCAGAGACTGCCGTCACAGAGTTGGCAGAATCCACCAGTCAGCAGGCCTCCGATGCGCTTCCTGATGCCGTACTGGCGCTGGGCGAGACCTTCGCCAATGCTGACCTGGTCAATGGTCGCCGCCAATATCGCCGTTGCCAGTCCTGTCACACGTTGGAAGCAGGAGGCCGCCATACAGTCGGACCGAACCTCCACGGCATCATGGGAGCCCAGGCCGCAGCCAAGGAAGGCTTCAATTATTCGCCCCGCCTGACGGACGCCGGTCTTGTCTGGGATGTTGCAACGCTCGACGCGTGGATTCAAAACCCGCGTGGCCTGGTACCGGGCAATCGCATGAGTTTTGTAGGCTTGCGTGACGCGGATGACCGCCGTGATGTCATCGCATACATCGCCGCGCAGACATCGAACTAGAAACGCCGCCAGACCGACAGGACCGCAGCGCGTTCGTCCAGCGCGTTGCGGCCGCTGGGCGTCAAAATAACACCGATCTGGTAATCGACCTCGCCGACCGTTCGAAGCACGCTGAACTGAAGTTTGTGCTGGTCGAATTCAGGCAGGCCCGGACGCGTTTCCTCTGCACTCCAGACCGAATAGCTTTGCACCATCGCCGACCATCGTTCGCTGATTGCGAAGCCGAGGCTGGTATCCATTCGCCACTCATCGAGATAGCGGCCATCGCGCGCACGGTGCGCGAGCTGAACATCCAGGAAACCGTCGCGGGGCAGCGCGCGGCCAACCAGCAAACGCAGATCAAACGCCCCCTCACCCTGGCCGAGCGGCTGATTGGTGACATTCTCGCCTTCCCCCGGCACAAAATGTGAAAGCTGTCCGCTGACCACCCAGTCATCCCGGCGCCAGATCAAGGCCCGCACTCCCAGCTCGCTGGCCGAGAAGCCCTGCGCGGCATCACGCCGCCCGCCCGAGAGCTGGTCGACATTCTGCCAAGCAAAACGACCGACCAGGGTCACCCGGTCGGTCGCTCCGTATTCGATGTAGGCGGCCAGCTCATCCTTGTAGAAATGACCGCCTGATTGCCGCTGCCGGTCAGCATCAAAATAGCCATCAGCGCGGTCGACCAGATTGGTCAGGATGAGCAGGGTCTCGCCCTTGTCCCGCGGCCAGCCCCCCGCTTCAGCAGAAGGCACCCAGGCCAGCGCGGCCAACAGTCCTAGGTATCGAAGCCCGGGCTTTCGCGGCGCACGCGGTCGAGAACAGCGGCCCACGCAATTTCCTTGAAGAATTCGTTGCCCGCGATCTCGGAAGACTGTCCAAACACCCTGTCCTGCATGGGCTGATCCCATTCGATCAACTCCCCGCCTGCCTGCGCCATGAGCTGAATCTTGCACGCACGCTCAAGTAGATAAATTCTAACATACGCGGAAAACGGGTGATCGCCAACCGATAATGTGCCGTGATTGCGCAGGATCATGAGGTTCTTTTCGCCCAGGTCGTCGACCAGGCGAACCTTTTCCTCGGACTCAAGTGCAATGCCTTCATAGTCATGATACGCGACATCATTATAGACATTCATCGCCAGCTGGCTGATCGGCAGAAGTCCACGTTTCTGCGCTGCAACAGCGACGCCCTGGTCGGAATGCAGGTGCATCGCGACCTTAACATCGCTGCGCGCTTCATGAATGGCGGAGTGAATGGTGAAACCGGCCGGATTGATGCCATAGGTCGAGGGCGGCAGAACATTGCCCTGCAGGTCGACCTTCACCATGTTACTGGCGGTCACGTCTTCATAGAGAAGCCCGAACGGGTTGAGCAGGAAGTGCTCTTCCGGCCCCGGGACACGCATGGAGATGTGGGTGAAAAACAGGTCATCCCAGCCGTGCATGTGAACGAGGCGATATAGCGCTGCGAGATCGCACCGCGCCTTCCATTCCTCTGCCGTGACCTGATCCTTGACGCTCGGTGCAGCTTGATCGTCCATAGCGATCTCCCCAATTCTTTATCGACTGGGGCTAACATCCTCCGCACTGGGCTCTGCGTCAAATATCCTTGGCCAGTCGAACGCCGGAAAACTGCCAGCGTGCATCGGGCGGGAAGAAGTTGCGGTAACTTGCGCGAACATGACCTGGCGGCGTCGCACAAGATCCCCCCTTCAGCACGAATTGCCCGCACATGAACTTGCCATTGTATTCACCTACAGCCCCCGCTGCCGGGCGGTAGCGCGGATAGGCGGAATAGGCCGAACGAGTCCACTCCCACACCCCACCGAACAATTGCGAAAATCCACCATGTTCAGGGCGGGAAACGGGATGGGGGGCCCGCGCCGGGTCAAGCGTGTCAGCAAGACCGGGGTTGTGGCTGGCGGCCGCAAATTCCCATTCGCGCTCCTCGGGGAGGCGTGCTCCCGCCCACTCGGCGAAGGCGGCCGCTTCGAAATAGCTGAGATGGCTGACCGGCGCATCCGGATCGACACGACGTTCACCACCCAGTGTAAACTCGAACCACTCCCCTTCCTTGCGGAACCAGTAGAGCGGAGCGGCCCAGTTCTCGCGGTTTACGCTTGCCCACCCCTCGGACAGCCAGAGTGCGGCCGAGCCGTATCCATCATCCGCCATGAATTCGAGATACTCGCCATTGCTGACCGGCCGCGAGGCCAGGGCAAAATCCTCAAGCCAGTATTGGTGTCGTGGGCCCTCATTATCGAAATGAAAGTCCTCACCGACATGCCCGAACTCATACAGCCCGCCCTGGAAGGCCCGCCAGCTCAACTCTGGCAGATCATTGCCGCGCAGGGTCTCTTCCGCCCAGGCCTTGGGACTGAACGGATGCCGCGACAAAACATGCTTGATATCCGTTACCAGCAATTCCTGATGTTGCTCCTCGTGAGCAACACCAAGCTCAACCAGCGCCTTTACTTCGGTAGAATCGATTTTGTGGTTACCGGAGAGTAAACGCTCCATCGCTGCGTCAACATGAGCACGATAAGCCAACACTTCATCGAGAGACGGGCGGGTCAGGAAACCACGCTCCGGGCGAGCGTGTCGTTCGCCAATCTGCTCGTAATACGAGTTGAACAAATAATTGAATTCAGGAGAGAATTCGACGTAGTCGGGATCGTACTTACGAAGAATAAAGCACTCCCAGAACCAGGTCGTATGCGCGAGATGCCATTTGGTCGGGCTGACGTCCGGCATGGTCTGCACGACCATATCCTCGGCGGACAGGTCCGACACCAGTAATTGTGTGCGCCGACGAACTCCCGAATAAAGCGAAAAAATCGAGCTAAAAATCTGTTCGTCCATAAGAAATCTGCTTTCCGAATACTGGAATTAACAAGTTTTCAAACTGATCCGCGCTATCAGCAAGGTCGGGCAAAGAAATATATAGACATCAATGACAGCCAGTCCTGCACAAGCGCTTCAAGCTCTCGCAAAAATGCGTGACCCCGACAAGCGTCACCAGCTTGCATTGGGGGTAACGGATATGTGCATTGCCCAGAAGCTGTCGGACTCAGCTGAGCCCGTTGCCGGCGAGTTACTGGTTACGCTCTCTTCAACCTGCACCGAAGACACGCAAAAGGCCATGGCTGAAAAGCTGACCTCTTGCGAATGGGCGCCCCATGCGGCTCTGCGCTTCCTGGGCACGCGAGATATCGAGATTGCCAGCGTGATCATCAAGAAAGGTGACGGCCTGTCTGATGAGGACATGATCCACATCGCGCAGACCGCCTCCCCCGATCACCGTCTGATCCTGGCCAAACGTTCCAACCTGCGCGTCCGTGTCACTGATACCCTGGCGCAACCTGGCGAGGCCAATGTGCTTCGAGCGCTCGCCGACAATGACACAGCGGAGATTTCCGAAGGTACGCTGGAGATCTGCCTCACGGCGGCGCGCAACCACCCAAAGCTGCGCGAAGCGCTTGCCCGTCGCCACGACATCTCCACGGATTACGCTACGCAATTGTGCATCATGCTGCCGGAAAGCTGGCGCGAGGAACTCTGCCGCCGCTTCGGCCTGGACAAGACCAAGGTCGAGGAGCTGACGGTCGAGTCTGCACTCAAGATCTCCGACGAGGGTTCGGACAACGACGCCGCCGAACTGGTTCATGCAGCCAGGAAGGAAGGCCGCCTCAACGGTCAATACGCCCTTTCCGCCCTGAAGAAGGGCGAGGAAGCAGTCTTCGACCATGCTATCGCCGAGCTCTGCGAACTGACCGTCGCGCAATGGCGCGTCGCCCTGGCCATGGGCGGTGTCCGTGCTGCGGCCCTCGCCTGTCAGTCTGCAGGGCTGGATCGAACCGCTTACCCGATCGTTCACAAGGCTCTGCGCCACCTCGGGCGAATGCACCAGGCGCTCGAGGGCGATGCGATGTCCTCTGCGGCCAATGTCTTTCGTATGTACGGTCCTGAAAAAGCGGCCAAAGTCTTGCGTCAGATGGGTGGCAGGGTTTAATGGCCACTCACCAAGTGAGTGCGCAATTTGACCTCCAGACCCAGCTTAGCCTTTCTCGCCAGCCCCAAACCTGAAGCGAAAGCCGCGCGCCAGCGGCTTGAAGAGCGATATGGCTCCACATCTGTTTATGATGCCGACATAATTATCGCCCTGGGCGGCGACGGGTTGATGCTGGACGCGCTGCACACGGCAATCTCAACCGGCGCCAAGGTCTATGGCATGAATTTCGGCTCCGTCGGCTTCATGATGAATGACTATGCCGAGCACGATTTGCTGGAACGCCTGGCTCGCGCCGAGGTCGCCAGCATTCACCCCCTGCGTGCACGCGGCGAAGACGTGCACTGCAACAGGTTTGAAGCCCTGGCCATCAACGAGGTCTCCCTGTTGCGCGAGACGCGACAGACCGCCAAGATCAAGATCCGCATTGACGAAACCGACCGCCTCGCCGAATTGCAGGCCGATGGCGTACTGGTCGCAACTCCTGCCGGGTCAACGGCTTACAATCTTTCAGCCCACGGCCCGATCCTGCCTCTGGATTCGCGTGTCCTGGCCCTGACGCCGATCAGCGCGTTTCGCCCCAGACGGTGGCGCGGCGCACTCCTGCCACATACAGCGAAAGTCGGCTTCGAGATCTCCGAACCCAATCACCGACCGGTTTCCGCAGTCGCCGACAACAAGGAATTCCGTGAGGTCTGCAAGGTTGATGTCGAGGAAGCATCGGACATCACCCTGACCATGTTGTTTGATCAGGGATATAACCTTTCCGAACGCATCTTGGCAGAACAGTTCGAAAGTTAGTAAGCTTAGGCTGGTGTTAAGCACCGCGCGTTACGTTGTTTTCGGCTATCAATAGTGAGCCTGTGGACGTGACCTTGACGAGCAACATCAAAGAAAGCTGCGCTGGCAAGACCGTGCTCATTGTCGACGACAATGCAGCGCTGCGCGGATTATTGCGCGTGTCATTGCAGGCGTTTGGTGTCGCCAAGGTATTCGAGGCGGAATCTGTTGATGCCGCCCTCTCCCACCTAGATCGGCATCGCGTGGACCTGGTCGTCACCGACTGGAAGATGAGCCCGCGTACCGGACTGGACCTTGTCCGTGAGATCCGAAACCCACAGCTCTGCTCGGCGGCTTATGTGCCGATAATCATGCTGACAGCCTATTCCGACGGGGAACATATCCGCGCCGCCCGCCAGGCCGGCGCAAGCGCGTTCCTGGTCAAGCCTTTCACCTCCTCCAGCCTCGCTACGACGATCGTCGAGGCGCTCGAGGACGATAGAGTTTTCGTCAATACCAGCGACTATTTCGGACCCGACCGCCGAGCAGGCGAGCGTGCCGTGAATGAAACCGCACAACCCCTGCTCGCCGCCAGGTAAGAGGAAAAATTATGTCCAAACCGAACCAGGATGTTGAAATCGTCAACCCGCCGAACATGCTGCAGATCAAGATCGGTGGCCCGATCAGTGCCGGCGACCTGCACCTGATCGAAAAGGCTGAGGATGCCATCAAGGATCTTCGCCATGAATTTGGCGCCTGGCTCGAGGAAGAGGTCCAGAAGCTGGAAGACGCGGCGAAACTCGTTCGCGAAAAAGGGCTCAAAGGAGATGAAGGCGAACAGCTCTTTATCTGTGCCCACGACCTGCGTGGCGTCGGCTCGACCTATGAATTCCCGATCATCACGCGGCTGGCGGCATCGCTGACCAAGCTCATCGACATGGATGAGAAACGCCAGAAAGCTTCCAAAGCTCTTGCGCTGGCACATGTAGACGCCATTCGCGCAGCACTGAGCCAGAATATTCGCGATACAAATGATGCTGTAGCCGCCGCTCTGGCCGGAGAGCTGGAAGTCCAGTCCACCGAGTTTGCCAAGCCGTGGGATGATTGATCGCATACGCTGTCAGATCACCGAAACAAACAAGGGCGCCTCTTCGGGCGCCCTTTTTGATGTCGATCATATCTTGTGGGATCAGCTGGCCTCGCTGTACTCCGCCGGCTCGCCATGAAGACGGTCGAGCACATAATCGAGATCTTCTTCCGGAATGCCCTGGAACCGGGTAATGGCACGCTCGGCGAGAACGGCCTGGAAATGCTCCCGCCCCTGCTTGTCGTGCGGCATCTCCATGGAATGGAAAATATCGATCGCAGCACGGAAAGCCGGATAAAGACGCGGCGGCATGCCCGTGCGGTCATAAACAGCGCGCAGACCCAACGGGCCAGCATCGTGTACCAATAACCATGCTCGCGCATGCGTGACACCAGCCAGCTCGGCAAATGCGTGCTCAACAAAGGCAACATGGCCCCGCAACATCGACCGCAGCACAAGCGACGGGGTCAGTCGGCCATTCATGCGCAATTGCTGCACGAAATGCTGCGGATCATGTGCAAGGCCTGCCTGGTCAACCAGGTCGACAGTCGCGCGCTCACGGGCGTTTTCCGCCAGTTCTACAGCAAGCTGCGGCGGCAATGCATGTTTCTCGACGAGACGCTGCATCGCCTCGTCACTGATGTGGGCAATGAGTTTCTCGGTGACAGAAAGCGGCAGCGTTGAACGCGCAACAAAAGCTTCCATCACGCCCTGGTTCTCGCAAAACTGCGTAAACGCTTTTTCATAAGCGTTTTGACTGAAGTCAGCACCGTCATTGCTGGCCGCAATGCCAACAGCCTTCTCATCGCCCTTGTCGATGATTGCCTCGACGACAATGCTCGGAACGTGCTCGCGTGCAGCAATGGCACACAATTTTCCGCCTTGGGATGTCTCCACGAGACGGGTCAGATCGTCCTCGTCAAGCACCGGCGAGGACAGCAGGATCGGCGTCGCCACTTCCTCAACATCAGCGGCCAGGCGCAAGGCGATATCGTGGGGCAGGTTTTTGGACTGCCGCAAGGTCACAGCCAGCGACCGTCGAACCAACTCCGCAGAATCCTGGATAATCAGCTGCAGAATTCCACTGGCTGCCTGGTTTTCTTCGCCCTGCAGGGGTGCCGCATCGATCAGGCGACAAATTTTTCGAGCAGCATTGGCACGTTCGTCATCATCACCACCCTTAACAAGGCGGCGGATGTCGGTGTCTGTCAGTCGATTTCGAAGCGCAACTACAGCCATGGCGGTCTCACAAGATAAGGATCTGGCAAGAGATTAGCCGCAGCATGCTTAACGAAACCTTGTCAAGACACAGTGTTCAGCGTCAGACGTCACGCTGGCGCGCAGCGAGGGGCACATCTAGAGACGCAAGGATTTCCACCAGCGTCGGTGTCAGCTCACCACCGGAAGACGCGAACGAGCCTGAACTCATCACGCCGAAACTGCGCGCGATAGCGGGGACGGCCGCCGCGATATTGTCGTGGCGGTGAGCCGCCGCAGAGGTGGCTCCAGCGGGCTGAGCCTCGGCCAGTGCGCGCTCTGCCTCGCCGGTCAAACGCCCCAGCAGATGAGCCGCACTCACTGGACGAGCACCATCATGAAACATGTTGCGATTGGCCGCCGCTGCGGCCGGAAACAGGTGTGAGGCTGATTGCTGCGGGTTGTCCCGAACCGCCTCGATGAGGTCGGCAGCGCCGCTGGCACCCAGGAAATGCGCAGCATAGAGCTCGCCGGATGTCGCCGGACGCCCAACCCGGTTCTCGATGATTTGGCCATTCTCTGCGGCCAGCTCGCCCGCCATGAGCGCGGCTGCATCGGCGTTGAATCGCAAATCCAGGATCTGCTGACGTGCCGCGCTGTCAGTGACCTCGAACCGCCCGTCCGCGCTACGCTCGATCTGCGCTGCGAGATCGGAGAAACCATGGCTGTCGCCATGGCGTTGCATCATGCCGAGCCAAGTTTGTTCGATAAACTGGAACATGCCCGCAGCGCTGGACGTCCGGGCCTGAGCCTCTGGGTCGAAATTGCTCTCCCGGGCAGCGGTACGAGCGAGATACTCGAAATCGGCCCCGGTTTCGCGCGCAGCCTGGCGGATTACGGTGTTGAACCCGCGCATGTCGAGATTTTCGATGCGATCGACCATGCCGACCTCCAAGAGATTCGAATCGCGTAGATGGTCCTGCCAATCGAGCTAATCTCTCGTTAACGCAGTTTGATTCCCGTGGTTTCCCCCGTATACTCATCTTTGAGGGACGATTTTTTGGAGACATAAGATCGTGAAGATAAAAAGTATTCTATCCGCCGCGGCCCTGGCTGCCGTAGTTCTGGCGATGCCCGCCAGCGCGGATCGGGTTCGCCTGGTCAATATCAACTCATACACCGTCGTCGACAATGAACACCTTATCCTGCGAGGTGGTGTCAGCCGCTATTATCTCGTGACATTGACCCACCGCTGTTACGGCCTGCGGGGCGGAATGCAGGTAGGAACCAGCCTGCCCACTACCGGCACTGTGTTTTCACCTCGTAGCGAATACATCGTCACCCGTGACCATGAACGTTGCTATATCGAGACGATCGAGGAAGTCGAGGATCGAGAGACGGCGCTGGAGCTCATCGAACAGCGTGCCGAGGCAACGGAAGCTGCCGAGGATGAAGTCGAGTCCTGATCTGAACAACAACACCTGTGAATCAAAAACGCCGGCCTGATAGGCCGGCGTTCTCATTTTCAGCTCATGAGCGCTAATTAGCGATATCCACCAACACCACCATCCAGCATCAGCGTCATGGAAATCGACTCACGGCTTTCCGTGCGAACTTCGCGGCGCATCTGTTCGAAATACCGCTCCTCACGGCGCATGAAAATCAGCTTCTCGCCCGGGCCGAACCGGCGCAACAGGGAGCGTTCATTGCAATTGCGGCGCGGCTCCTGGGTCGAGCAGTAGAGCTGACCGCCCGGCATATGGCGAAGTGCCTCCCCCTTGCGACACATAATCGTTGCACCGTCTTCCCAGACACTGTTGCCATCGGAATGCCAGCCAACAGTCACCTGCATCGCCGTACCAGCCATACAGCGAAAAAGCTCACCGTCATAAACCGCATCGACGCGAGACTCGCCATCGACCTGTGAGGCCGGGTGCGGTGTGCCATTATCATCCACACAGACAGCCCGAACGACACGCCATTCCTCGATGATACGTGTGCGCTCTTCCTCGTAGTACTCCCAGGCCTCTTCCTCGCGTTCGACCACATTGAGCCCGGCAATCGCCGTCGCGGCCGGTGCCGTGGTGTTGCTGTAATAGGAACCGCCACCCACAAAGGTGATTGCGCCAGCGCCTGCATTGGCCGCGGCATTGGCATTCACATTCGCGGTCGCGTTGACGTTGGCGTTGACATTGGCCGTGATCTTCACGCCGGCATGCACATTGACACCGACATTGATATTGCCGCCATGCACATTGATGTTCGGAACGTTCACCGTATGGCCGCCACCGTGATCGCAACAGTGAGTCGGCGGAGGCGGTGGTGGTGCCGGGTGACAGCAATCCTGCGCAAGGGCGGTCGCGGCCCCGAATCCGGTCGGTGCTGCAACAACTGCAAATGCAGCGCTGGCTGCAATCATAAAAGCGTGCCGTGCTGAAACGCTCATGGCGTGGCTCCTTTAATCCTGCGCCTGTCCATGCAATCCCCGGGCCGGTTTCAGCACCACTCCGCTCGCCCATATCGGGAAGCTGGAAATCCGCAATTCCCGTCTCGCGGGTATGGCCCCGATCTTGAAGCTGGGCGACTGCGAAGGGCGTTAAGCCCTGCCATGCGACGACAGCGGAGTGCGAGATGAAACACGCTCAATCGAGAGCCCTGCACAGCTATTGGCAGACATTGCGAATGTCTGGCCGGGCAGCGGGGATGACACCGGAGCGTTCTGATGTGGAACCCCAGGATATCGCCTCATTGCTGGGTTACGTCTTCATGCTGCGCCGCATAGACCAGAGCCATCATGTCTTTCGCCTTGCAGGTACGCATTTCTGTCAGCTGTATCAGCGCGAGTTTCGCGACCAGAACTTCCTGAGCCTGTGGCGCGGACATGATGCGACACATATCCAGGCCCTGCTGGAATCGACCTTGTCAGGCGCATCACCTTCCTCGGTCGTGGCACGCGCCTCCTCGATCGACATGCACCAATTGCCGGTGGAGATCAGCTTCTTCCCGCTGAAGGGGCCAGAGGGTGTCGTCGACCGTATACTCGGTCTTTATCAGCCGCTGGATGACGCCGACGGGTTTGACAACCGCCCTGTCGTGCGCACAGGCCTGCGCGAAATTCGTCCGCCAGCCGTGCCTGGACACCTGTTCGGCGTTTCACAACGAGACATGCGTTCAGCGCGGGAAATGATCGCAAACGACCGATAGTAGCAAAGGGTTTTTAACCCCTCTTCGCTAAACCTGATCCGCGCATGGAGAACGCCATGGCGGAAGAGCCGAACCGACTTGATCGTCGCAAAATCCGGATTGCTGCCCGCGGGGCTGCCGAAAGACGGCGGCACGCCCGTCTTCCGCTGCGCCTTCATGGCCGTTTCTGGAGCGAGACTCTCGGAGAGCATGCCTGCCGTCTGATCGATATTTCTCCCGGCGGAGCGCGCGTCATGTCACGCGCCCTGCCTGCCAGTAATCAGCGTATCATTCTGATGATCAACGGCATTGGTCGCATGGAAGGTGTGGTCGTGCGCAGCGATGGCGACGAGTTCAGCTTGCGCTTCAGCGCCACCGACCGGAAACGGGACAAGCTGGCCGACACCATTACCTGGCGTTTCAACAAGGATCGCCTTGGTCTGGATGAAGATCGCCAAGCGCCGCGCAAGCCTGGGCGCGGTCGTGCCAAGATACGTTTCGCCGACGGCGTGGTGATTCACGCCAACGTTCTCGATGTCTCGGTGACCGGCGCTGCCTTCGAATGCCTGGAACGCCCCAAGGTCAATGAACCTGTCAGGGTTGGCGAGATGTCCGGGCGTGTGGCGCGCATTCTGGACAATGGCTTCGCGGTGGTGTTCGATCCACCCGAGGCCTTGAGAGACGGAGGACAGGCTGCCTGACGGGCAGTAATCACCCAATCCTTGAAGGGTTGAATTTTTCTGGGCTGTGGCCAGATTTTTGCCGCAAGTCTGTGTATGATAGTTTGAGTACTCGGTGCGAAAGAGGTCGATATGCCTCGCGATGATGGAATCGCAATGTCCTGGTTTGTGAAAGTCGAGGGCCGTGTCTACGGACCCTATACGCCGCCGCAAATGCGCGCCTTCGTAGGTGAAGGCCGGATTGCGTCGCATTCCATGGTCGCTGCCGACAAGGAAGGCGAGTTTGCCCCGGCCGCTGATATCGAGGAAATGAAATCCTGGTTCGGCGAATCGGATGGCGGCACTGTCGTCGAAAAGCGCGTCACCCCAGGTGCCCGGCCTGCGAATTTTGTCATCATCACCGAGATTACCTCGGAGAACGGCGCCGACTTCCGCTCCTCCCTCGCTGCTTACGGCGATGTAGAAACGGTCACACCGGGCGTTTGGCTGCTTCGCGGCCCGACCACGGCGGCCGTGCTGCGCAACGAGCTCAGCCATGTACTTGATCGTGATGACAAGCTGCTGATCATCGACGCCTCCCACGACCGTGCGGCGTGGTTCAACCTGGGCAGCGAGGCGGACCAGAATATCCGCGATCTGTGGGGCCGCGCGAACTAGTCGTCCAGACGCCTCAGTTCAGCTGAATGACGCTGTGAGTTCTCGACATAATGTTCGGCGGACATTTTCAACATGGCCGCCGTGTCATCATCCAGCGTTCGGATTACACGCCCCGGCGAGCCGACCACAAGTGAATTGTCCGGGATCTCCTTGCCTTCGGGAATCAACGCGCCTGCGCCAATAATGCAATTCTTCCCGATCCTTGCCTTGTTGAGGACAATGGCACCGATACCGATCAGTGAATTGTCACCGATTTCACACCCGTGAAGCATGACCTGGTGACCGACCGTCACCCGCTTGCCGATCTTCATGTGGATGCCGAAATCCGTGTGCAGGACGGCAAGATCCTGGATGTTAGTGTCCTCACCGATCTCGATCCGGTCGGTATCGCCGCGCACGACACAGCCATACCAGATGCTCGCATTCTCATGCAGGACAACATCGCCGATAACAGTGGCGTTGTCGGCGATCCAGTAGTTTCCGCTCTCCGGCAGAACCGGTCGCGACTCACCCAATGCATAAATTGCCATCCGTGTCGGCCCCCAAAGTTTTATGAAATTCGCGCGACAAACGCGTTCAGATCTTCTTCACTGAGTTACACTCAGACTGTAGTCACGATTCGAGGCGTGGTCCCGGATCGTATCGGTCACTCTAGCAGGAGGTCTGCAGGTCGGCATGCCCGATTATCGCGTCAGTCCGCCCCCCGGTTACGGCCACACGCCGCAGAAACTGCCGGAGTCTTCCGAAATTTCATCAACGCAACGCGTTTTCGCCCCTCTGCCCTCGGCTGAGGGGTTTTTCATGTGTGGAGGTTCCAGCCATGGCCAAACGATCCGTCAAACGTCGCCTGAAAGCCGGAGAGTTCAACAGCAAGCACTATGAGTCGGAGAAGGCGAAGATCCAGTCACTCTTTCCCGGGACACACTGGTCCCCCGACGACAAGGAGCCCATGCGTGACCAGAGGTTTGTGAAGAAGGTCAAACCCAGATCAGCCGGCCAGGAAAAACTGATGAAAGCCATCGACGAGAAAAATCTCGTCCTGGCCCTTGGCCCCGCAGGCACTGGCAAGACCTATCTCGCCGTTGCCAAGGCCGTCGAGGCGCTCGAAGCCGGCAAGGTCAGCCGGATCGTCCTGTCACGGCCCGCGGTCGAGGCCGGAGAATCAATCGGCTTCCTGCCCGGTGCCATGGAAGAGAAACTCGCCCCCTATCTGCGCCCCCTCTATGACGCCCTCGCCGACCGGCTTTCCCCGAAAAAGCTAAAGGCCATGATGGCCGAAGGTGTGATCGAGATCGCTCCGATCGGCTATATGCGAGGTCGCACGCTGAACAATGCCTTTGTCGTCGTCGATGAGGCGCAGAACTGTACCTATGGTCAGCTGAAAATGCTGCTCACCCGGCTCGGCTGGAACTCCACAATGGTCGTCACCGGTGATCCGGCGCAATCCGACCTCCTGCCGGAAATGTCGGGTCTGGCGACGATCGCCGACAAGATGGACGAGCTTGAGGATGTCGGTGTCAGCCGCCTCGAATCCAAGGACATCGTCCGCCACCCGCTCGTCGCGACGATGTTGACTGTACTGTGATCCTGTAGCGCAGGAGTGCGGCGATTAATCGCCGCACTTTTTTTGCGGATGATCTTGAACGACTGACCTATCCGGCTAGGATTAAAGCAAGTCGGAGACCTTGAATGCCCTACGAACGTGTATTCGTACCCGAGGCAAAACGGTTCGAGACCCGCTTTTTCGGACGGGTCCCGGTTGACGAGATTGTGCGCAATTACATGGAAATGATCCAGTCCGACGAATGGTCGTCCGAGGTCGTACGCTTGATCATTGTGGAACAGGGAGCGGATCTGAGCGACCTCACCTACGAGGTGTTCGAAAACCGCTTCATCAAACTGCTCCAGGACACTGCTCACATCGCCGGCCCGCCCAACAAGAATGCCTGGGTAATCGAATTGGAGGGAACCATGCCGATTGTTCAGACATGGCAACTGATGCCTGCGGCACAGGAACTTGATGTGTTCGGCGTGTTCGGCACACGTTGTGAGGCGCTCGAATGGCTTAACGCCTAGTGCACCGTTACCCTTCTCTGGCGATACTTCGCCAGCTGTCGCAAGGTTAGCGGATGGCGTTCGCGCGGATTCAGACCCATTCTTCGCATCTGCTGTTCGGCGCTGGCGCGTTTTGTGCGCGCCCGGAGAAACTGAATCACCAGATACCCGCCCAGCGCCACATAGGCCACGTATTCCATGATGGAATAATAGTTCGGCATGAAGACCCAGATCAGCAGGGCTGCAATCCCCGCCAATATGATGTCCAGCGGCAGGCTCTCAGCCGCATTGAAATAGGCAACGGCAGGAAACAGCTGGCGATCGATATCCCCTTCCGGGTCGATGCGTTCGAGCAGGCTTTCAAACTCCGCGGCCTGCTGGGTGTAGGTCTTGTTGAGGATGGTCTCTGGCGTGATTTCAGGCGCATGTGGTGGAATGTCCTTGTTCAGCTCCATGCAGGCGCGCATCAGCCATTCCGCATCCTGAAGCCGACCATGTCCGAGAAATCCACTCACGCCCTACTCCGTCACCTGTTCATACAGCCAGCTTGCCGCCTGTTGCGGGGTCTGGCGCTCGAGATCCGCAAGGCGGTTGGCTTCCCGCATATCGTCATCGCTGATCGATCCGACAAGCCCCGCCAGTGCATCAGCAAGCCCCGGCCTCTCCGCAGCCTCCGGTGACAACAGGATAACGGCGTCATAAGGCGGTAAAATTCCACGTGGATCGGCCAGGACAACAAGATCATAGGCAGCGATACGACCATCAGTGGTGTAGGCGCTGATGACATCCACCTGGCCGTCTCGCACCGCGTCATACATGAAAGTCGCATCCATCGCCCGGGTCGAGATCGCCCCCAGGCCATAAGCATCGCGCGTGTTGATCCATTCCGAGCGCGTGAACACCTCCGCGTCGCCGCCGACTTCCAGGGCCCCAGCGTGGACTGCCAGATCGGCCAGGGAACGAATGCCCAGCGCCTCGGCCTGGTCCGCCCGCATGGCGAAACCATAGGCGTTTTCAAATCCCATGCGCCCCAGCGTCAGAATGCCGTGCTCCTCGCGCAGATACGCCGCCATTTCCACAAACATGGCATGGCGGTTGATTGGCTCATCACGGGCCATCACCGTCGCCCAAATGGTGCCGGTGTAATCGATATAGGCGTCGATCTCGTTATTGCGCAGGGCATCGAAGGCAATAATGGAGCCCAGATTGTCCAGGCGCTCTACCTCTGCGCCGGCATCTACGAGCACCTGCTCCATCAGCTCGGCGAGAATGTACTGTTCGGTAAAGGCCTTTGCGCCAAGGCGAACAATCTCGTCATCAAGAGCGCCCTCTTCCGCCCGGACACTGGCGAACTGCTGGCTGATCTGCGGCTGTGCCGGCGGGGTGAATTCGACGAAACGCGGCAACACCGAAGCCACGACCAGTGCGCTGAGAAGCGCACCAACCTGCACTGCCAGCATCTTCCGGCGGTCCCGGGCGGCGACTTCCAGCAGGCGGATGAGCTGGTCCAGCACCACGGCCAGACCAGCGGCAAACAGGCAGCCGAACAATACAGACAACCAGTTGCGGGTCTGCAGCCCGGCAAAGATGTAGTTTCCAAGGCTGGGCGCGCCAACGGGGGTTGCAAGGGTCGCAGCCCCGACCACCCAGACAATGGATGTCCGGACCCCCGCAACGATGACCGGCAGAGCCAGCGGCAATTCAATCTGCCATAACCGCTGTTTCTGCGTGAGCCCCAGCCCTCGGGCCGCTTCCACAACACCTGGCTCGACACCTTGGAGCCCCACCACTGTGTTCCTCAGTATCGGCAGGATTGAATACAGCATCAGCGCCATGAAGGCCGGCGCATAGCCGATTGTCCCACCCAGAAGCGGCACCATCAATGCCAGCAGGGCCAGACCGGGGATGGTCTGGATCACACCGGCGATGTTGAGGACAGCCGCGGCAAAACGCTTTCGCGGCGCAGCGAATACGCCCAGCGGCAGGCTGATCGCCAGCCCGACCAGGATCGCAGAGAGCGACAACAGGACATGCCCTGACAGAAGGTCTGGCAGCTCGTTGAGACGTTCGGCAAGGTTCTCGTTCATCCGCCCAGCTCCGCAATGGCCCGCATCTGGCGACGCGGAGTGTCCAGCAAGCCAGAGACATAGTCGTCTGCGGGTGCGGCCAACAATTGCGACGGCGTTCCACTCTGGACGATCTGTCCGTCACGCATGACGGCTATCTCGTCCGCGAGAATCAGGGCTTCGGCCATGTCATGCGTGACAAGCACCGCGGAGAAACCCAGCTCAGACTGCAGGCGCTTGAAATCACGTTGCAAATCGTCACGGGTCAGCGGGTCCAGCGCGCTGAAGGCTTCGTCCATCAGGACCAGATCCGGCTTGCCCGCCAGGGCTCTTGCAAAACCGACACGCTGCCGCTGTCCGCCGGACAATTCGTGGGGATAACGCCCGCCGAATTCCTCCACATCAAGCTGAACCAGCTGCATCATCTTGCGCACACACAGCTCCGTTGTGGCGATATCCCACTCCAGCAAGCGCGGCACGACCGCGATATTCTGACGAACGGTAAAATGGGGAAACAGGCCATCGCCCTGCATCACCCAGCCAATCTGGCGGCGAAGCCTAAAAGCGTCGAACTGGCGGACATCCGCCCCCTCATAAACGACCGAACCGCCCGAAGGTTCCTCCAGGCGGTTGATCAGTTTCAGCAATGTGGTCTTGCCGCATCCGGACGTTCCCGTCAGGGCCAATAGCTTACCCTCGCCCAGCGACAACGAAACCTCGCGAACGGCTTTGACCCCGCCCGAATACTGTTTCGATACGCCTCGCAGTTCGAGGACCGGCTTGCCGGAATTACTCAAGTTCTTCGAGATCGATGTCCAGAATGGTGATTTCGAAGGAGTAGGACGTCTCGCCCTCATCGATGATCTTGGAGACCACACCCAGACATTCATCGCCAATGTGGATTTCGGCACATTCGTCCGGACGGTTACGACGCTGGACCTGCAGATCCGGATTCAGCTTGCCGCAAAGGAATTGCTGGAGTTTGACCGCCTCGATCGGCGTGATGTTCTTGTCCACGGGAGCTCTCCAAGTGGGGGATTCGTTTGGTGCATAGCTAAGCGCACCCATACCGGGCGCGTCCAGAGCCAAGCTTCATTTACAGATGACAAACAGCGCTGCCTAGTCCGGCAAGCGCTGATCCATCGAACGCGCCGGCTGCGGGCAGCAATCGCCGACTATCTTCGCCGGCACCCCTGCGACGGTACAGCCCGCCGGGATCGGCTTGAGCACAACGGACCCGGCAGCAATACGCGCGCCGTCACCGATCTCGATATTGCCCAACACCTTGGCGCCCGCACCAATGAGGACGCCACGACCGACTTTCGGATGGCGATCTTCATGCGCAGCACCGGTTCCGCCAAGCGTCACCTCGTGCAGCAGCGAGCAATCATCTCCGATCACAGCGGTTTCACCGATCACGACAGAGGTCGCGTGGTCGATCATGACACCCTGGCCGATCCGGGCCGCCGGGTGGGCGTCAACGCCAAAACGTTCCGACACTCGGCTTTGCAGGTGAAAGGCCAGGGTTTCACGTCCCTCGCCCCACAGCCAATGAGCGACACGGTGGGCCTGCAGCGCGTGATAACCTTTGAAATAAAGGAAGGGCTGCAGGAAACTCCTGCAAGCCGGGTCGCGCTCCTCGACAGCCATCATGTCGGCCGCGGCCTGCTCAACAATCTTCGTATCGCCTTCAAGCGCCGCCTCAGCAACATCGCGGGCCAGCATCATGTCCAGCTGAGCATCGGCCAGTTTGGAAGCCAGGCGATAAGCCAGCGCATGCGCAAAATGGTCGTGGCGCAGAACGGCCGCATTGAGAAAACTGGCAAGGATCGGCTCTTCCGCAGCTGCAGCAGCAGCTTCGACGCGCAAGCGCGCCCAGGCGGAGTCGACACCAGAGCGTGCCGCGATCGGGCTTTCGCTTTCAGAGAGTGACATTCCTGGCTCCTCCTTCCGTCAGCCCTGCAGCATGGCACGGGCAAGCTCCGGCTCCAATAAACCTTCCCGAGCCATGTAGTAAGCCTTGAAGACCATTACCAGTGTAAGGGAATCAGAGATTTTTCCGGACTGGCATTCAACCAGCAGGTCCCGAAAGGCGATGCGGCGCGTTTGCAGGACTTCGGACGGATCAGGGTTAGCCCTGCCCGGCTCCAGCCCGGTGGCGACAAACCCCGTTCCGGTTTCATCGCTGATCGAGTTGGACAATTCCAGCCGCAGTATTTCCTGCCAGTGTTTTGCCCGATAACCGGTTTCCTCCTCCAGCTCACGGGCCGCTTCCTCGCGTTGGTCAGCGGCAGGATTGCCGCCACCTTCCGGCAATTCCCAGCTGTAATGGTCATTGGGAAAACGATGCTGGCCAACCAGGAGGGTGTCGCCATTCTCGAACAGAGGCAAAACAGCAAGCGCTCGTGTCTGGAAGTGAACAACTCCGTAGAGCGCAGGCGCTCCATCCGGACGCGTTGCATCGAACTCGTCGACCCGCATCCAGGCATTTTCATATTTCACTTCAACGCCGTGGACCTGCCACGGACCGCGCTTCTCGCTCATCTCGAACTCCCGCTTCCAAGGGCAGCTCTATTGAGGTTGAAAGCACTCCGCAAGCGCCGCTATTCCGCCGGCACCGCCGAGATCTCGTCCTGGCCGGAATGTCGTTTGACGGCAGCCATCAAGCGCCTGGCCTTGCTCTGGCTTCGCATCAACAGAACAAACGCCGCCGGCGCAAATATCAGCGCGAGGATTGCCGAGCCACTGACACCGCCAACCATCGCCGAAGCGAACGGCAGCCAGAAATTATCACCCGACAAAAGCAGCGGAATGAAACCGCCAATGGTCGTCAGCGTCGTCGAGATTATGTGGCGTGTCGCATCCATCACCGTGGAGACCACACTGCCCTCTTCCAGCGCCGAAGCCTCGGGCGAGACCTTGAGCGCGGAAAGCACGACAATCGCGCCATTGATCGACAAGCCCATCAGCCCCATCGAGCCGACAATGGCGTTAAAGCCCATGGGCGTCCCGAACAGCCAGACGCCAAACATGGCGAGACCGACTGACAGGAAGGCAACCGTCAGGATCACTCCAGCGAAACGGAAACTGTTGAACGCAAGAACGACCGAACCGATCATCAGGACGATCAGCGGGACGGCAGTGCCCAGCAGATTGCCAACGGCATCACCACGCTCTGCCGCCTCACCGCCCATCTGAAGCTCATACCCCGGCGGCAATTCCAGTCCCGCCTCGTCCAGGCGCTGCATGAACGAAGACAGCGCTGTCGCCGGCAAGGTGAACGGGTCGAGATAGGCGTAGATCCGGTTAATTCGGCGGCCATCCTCGTGGGGAATCTGGGCGACTTGCGGCGCCAGCGTGATCTCGCCCAGTGCGGAGAGCGGCGCTGCGACCAGTTCACCGTCGGCAGTCCGCAACGGCGCGCCGGAGACATCGCTCAACGAGGCACGACGATCTGCGTTAGCGATGATGCGAACAGGCAATTCCTCGATGCCTTCCAGCACACTGCCGCCAACGACACCGTCCAGGTCACTGCGTAACTGGTTGGCCAGGTCGCTCAGACGCAGGCCCGCCAATTCTGTCGAGGCTTCATCGGCCATAACACGCGCAACCGGTTCTCCCATTTCCAGCTGAGCCATGGTGTAGGTGACAGTCGGTGTTGAGGCCAACAAGGTGCGAAGCTCGCTTCCGATCCGGTCAAGTTCGGCCAATTCAGGCCCGACGATAACCAGCTCGATCGGTGCAGGGATCGGCGGCCCCTGTTCGAAAGGCAGGGTCAGCACCCGCGCCTGCGGAAACTCCCGCATCATCTCCTGCTGCAACAGCGGCAGGATGCGTGCGGTCGCCTGCGCAGATTCCGTGTGCACAAAACCGGCTGCGTAGTTGGAGACACCCGATTTGTTACCGACCACATTGTAGTAGGTACGAGGGGAGCTTTCGCCGATCGTCCAGGTGACCCGCTCGATGCCATCATAACGTTCGATGATCTCGCGCGCCCTTTCGGTCTGACGACGAGTTTCCTCGATTGAAGCCGTTGAGGGCAATTCCAGCTCAAGCTGGAACATGTCGCGGTCGGTCGGCGGGAAAAACTGCATCGGCAGGGTCGATGCGGCGACAAAACCGGCAACCGGCAGCAAGACAGACGCGAAAATCCCAACCCAGGGCCTCTCCACGATCACAGTCAGGATACGTTTGTAGATCCACGCCAGAGGCGCGACATGCAGTCCCGTGCGCCAGAAGCGACGTGGTCCGCCGTCAATCTTTGGATCATCAAACCAGGCCGCCAGCGCACCCACGACGGTCATGGCCAGCAGGAAGGAAGCCGTGATCGCAAAGATCACCGAGATCCCGATCATGGAGATGAACTCGCCGGCAGATCCCGGCATCAGCGCGATCGGCGCAAAGGCAAAGACTGTCGTCAGCGTTGATGCCAGAAGTGGCGCAAACAGCAGGCGAACGGCGCCATCCAGCGCTTCCAGGGGGGACTGCCCCTTGGCCCGCAAAAGCCGGTATTCCTCGACCACGACGATCGCGTTATCGATCAACAGGCCGAGCGCGACGACAAGACCCGTTACAGACATCTGGTGCAGAGGTTCGTCAAACAGGCGCATCAGCAACATGACGGTCAGCACCGTCAGAGGCAAAGCCGAGCCAACAATGAAAGCCGCTCGCCAGCCCATCATCAGAAAGAGGACGGCGAAGACGATCAGTGCGGAATAACCCAGATTGGTCGCCAGCCCGTTGAGGCGCGATTCCACATAATCGCCCTGTCGGAAAATCGTCTCGACCTGGATGCCAGGCACGCTCTCAGCGAAAGCGGCCACCACGGTATCGGCGCGCTCGGCCCAGACATCGGCGCGCAGGTCCGGCTGCAGATAGGCTGCAACCAGGACCGTGCGCTGCCCTTGGGTCGTCGCGAGGGAGCGGGTTGGCTGACGCTCTCCGCGACTGACCTCAGCCACATCGCCCAGACGCACGAAGCGGCCATCCTGACCGTCTGTCAGGGCGATGGACCGGATCCGGTCTATACCGTCAAACTCTCCATCGATCTCGACACCGAGATCGCTTGCACCTGCGCGGATCTCACCGGCTGGAACCTTGGCATCCGCGCTATTGGTCAGGCTGGCAACATCAGCAACGCTGAGCCCCAGCGAGGCAAGACGCTCCGGGTCCACCTCGACGCGGATCTCTTCTTCAGCCTCGCCGAAAATTCGTGTCTCTTCAGTGCCAGGCATGTTGCGCAGCTCGCGCTCAAGGTCGAGGCCCAAGCGAGAGAGGATGCCGATATTCTCTTCACCCACATCCGCCCAGCTAAGCGCCACGATAATGGTGGCAGCGCCGATATACTGACGATCCACATCAGGGGCACCCGAGGCCGCTGGCAGGAATGGACGGACGCTGTCGACCTGCTCGCGGATCTTGGTCCAGGTCTGGTCGACCTCGGCTTGGCTCAGATCCTCGCGGATAGACATCCCGATCACCGACACGCCGGACCGCGAAGTCGAGAATGTCTCATCGATCTCCGCCAGCTCATTGATCGCATCTTCAAGCGGCTCTGTAATCAAGGCCTCCACACGCTCAGCCGAGGCGCCGGCATAAGGCGTCGTAATGGTGCCGTAGCGCTCGACCAGGGTCGGATCCTCCTGGCGACCCAGTGAAAAAAATGCGCCCAGGCCTGCCGCAAGCAGGAGGGTAATCGCCAGGATGGTAAGGCGGTGATATCGATAAAAGAGCGTGGCCATTATTCAGCCTCCGCGCCCGTCTGCAGGGCCACCAGCTGACCCGCGGTTACGCGCTGGAGACCGGCTGCCAGGATGTATTCGCCATCATCGACAGCCCCGCGCACAAACACGCGCTCTGCTTCCACACGAACAGTTTCCACAATGCGGGCTTCCAGCCGGTATTCATCTGCTTCCGGCTGCAAGATGAAAACGGACCACAGCCCGCGGCGGCTCTCCGCGAGGGCATCTGTGGGCACCCAGAATCCATCGGTTCCAACCGGCGTCTCAACAACCAATCGTGCAATTTCACCGATAATGACCGGCTGGTCCGGAGCGATGTCGAACACCGCTGAAACCGTGCGGGTTTGGCGATCCATCAGTCCGGTGTTGGAACGGAAAACGGCGGAGAACTCCCCGCTTTCTCCTTCAAAACGGTAGATTTGCCCATTCTCCAGCGTGCCGATCACAGCTGCCGGCAGGCCGATCCGCACTTCGCGCGCACTCGTTTCCACCAGCTCGAGGACCGGTGTTCCCGGCGCGGCGATAGCCCCCTCATCACTGCTGCGTGCCGTAATCACACCAGCGTACGGCGCCTCAATCACGGCCAGATCGAGCTGGACACGCATGGCATCCGCTGATGCGGCAGCAGCGTTCTGGCGGGCACGAGCGGCATCGGTCGATGTGACGATCTCGTCATATCGTTGCTGGGAGATGTGCCCGCGTTCGAGCAGTATCTGTTGACGGCCCTGCGTATCCCGAGCAAGCGCCGTCTGAGCAGCCGCTTCGCGGGTCTGCGCGTCAGCGGCAGCAATCTGCGCCTCAAGCGTACGGGTATCCAGTCGTGCCAACGGCTGACCGGCCAGGACCTGGTCGCCAACATCCACCAGGATCTCCTCGATCCGACCGCCCTGCTGGAACCCCAGGGCACTCTGTCGTGCAGCAGCGACCACGCCCGGGAAACGCTCCTCGATCAAGGCGGCGTCCTCATAGGCAACTCGATAGGCTGAAACCGGCATGGGCGGCGACGCGGTCTCGCTCAGATTGGCTTCAGCGCGCCAACCGGACACACCAAATACGCTCGCCGCCAGTACAACGGCACCAACAGCGACCATTGTTCCGGCACCAACCCGAAATCGTTTCGCCAGCATGAGACTACCCTTCGCTCAGAATACGAGACGATAGATAGTAACTCAAACCCGGTTTGAAAAGTGAACGACGTTTACTTTTTTGCGCATGGCAACTATGCGTTACAGCATAGACCGCGCATGATCACATCGGTGTGGAAGTCGATAACCTCTTCACGAGTAACATGTTCCGAGCCCGGCATGCCGGACGGAAAATCGTCCAGACAGACCATCAAATTGGTCAGCCCGTGCAGACTAGCCCACACCGACTTGGACGCGACATGCGGGTCCATCTTGCGGAAGGCGCCCTCGGCCATGCCCTTCTCGATCATGGAGACGAGCTTGGACTCGGCCTGATACGCCGTCTCCTCCTCGGAATGCACATGCGGCTGCACACGGGCGGAGGGCGAAAAGGCCATGATATAATGATTGGGCTCTTCCAGACCGGTCTCGATATAGGCCTTCACACAGCGCGCGCAGAGCTGACTGGTCTCGCCGCCCTCGGCCATCGCCTCGTGGATTCGTTTGAGCAAGCGCTCGAAAAACAGATCCCGGATAGCCTCGAACAGGTCATCCTTGGACGAAAAATACTTGTAGATGGCGGCGGGGCTGTAATCGATCGCCTCAGCCAGGCGACGCATCGAAATGCCCTGCTCGCCCTCGCTGGAGAAGATCGCTTCAGCCGCATCGATGATGGCTTCGCGAACCTTGCGGCGGCGGCGATCAGCCGGCGTGTCATCATCGATGGAGATTTCTGCGTTCATGCCCAATACTACTCCCCCCGGAGCCCTTTTGTCACAACGTTGTCAGTTCCAAGATATAACGAGCTGACAAGTGTTTGGTCAAAGACACTGATATTTTAGGGAAGAAAACCTCATAATGAATGAGATCAACCTGCCTGATTTTCCCCAGCCTGGTGAGCGACTCGCCCCATCACACAAATCCGACGATGCGTTGGAATTGCTGACGCGCCGCCGATCCACCCCTGCCATCGGCCTGAGCGAACCGGGCCCCGATGAAGCCCAGATCCGCCATCTGCTTGGTATAGCGGCTCGTGTTCCCGATCACGGCAAGCTGGCACCTTGGCGGTTCATCCTGTTTGAACATGAGGCTCGGGCAAGTTTTGGCAATGTGCTCGGCAAGATCTGGTCAGCCAAGAATGGCGATGCCACGCCGGAGCAGGTGGATTTAGAGCGCAATCGCTTCAATCGTGCACCGCTGGTCATCGCCGTGATTTCCTGCGTCACCGAAAAGCATGCCATCCCGGTTTGGGAGCAGGAATTGTCCGCAGGCGCAGCCTGCCAGAACTTGCTGATCGGCGCCTCGGCCATGGGCTTCGGCGCGCAATGGCTGACGGAATGGTACGCCTTCGACCATGATGTGAAGGACATGCTGGGCCTGCGTTCAGGCGAACGCATAGCCGGCTTCATCTACATCGGCACCGCAAGGGATGAACCGGTGGAACGCAAACGTCCCACCGCTCATATCGGCCGCTGGAAAGCCTAGCCGCGTCCACGATAGGGCGCGACGCCCTGGTCGGGGATCCAGACGCCCTTGGGTGGTTCGCCCGTCGCGAAGAAGACATCAATCGGGATGCCGCCGCGCGGATACCAATAGCCGCCGATACGCAACCATTTCGGGTCGAGCTCCTTGACCAGACGCTGGCCGATCATGGTTGTGCAGGCCTCGTGGAAGGCACCGTGATTGCGGAAGGAGCCAAGAAAGAGTTTGAGCGACTTGGATTCGACGATCCAGTCCTGCGGTACATAGTCGATCACCAGGTGGGCAAAGTCCGGAGCGCCGGTTACCGGACAGATCGAGGTGAATTCCGGACAGGCGAAGCGGATCATGTAATCCGCATCACACGGATTGGCGACACGCTCCAGCTCGGCCTCTTCCGGCGAGTTGGGGAGCGGGGTGTCCGAGCCCAGCTGGCCCAGCACAGTGTAGCGATCATCAGTCATGGCCGGGGAGTTAGCCCTCCCTCGGCCCGAGGGCAAGCCCTTGAGCCTGCGGCCGGTGCGGCCATGCCCTCGATCACATCTCCCCAGTCGGGATTGCGATCCGCCTGGGCTTTCAGGAAGGGACACAGCGGGACGATGGTGAAACCCCTCGTCCGGGCTTCGGAAATGATATGAAGCGCCAACGCCTTGCCCACGCCCATGCCCTTGAAGGCGTCCGGTACGCCGGTGTGATCGACAATGATGCGGCTGGGGCTGATGCGCGAATAGGTCATCTCGGCCTCGTCCGCGCTGCCCGGCAGCCGCGCCACATAGCGCCCCTTGTTACCGTCTTCTTCCAGCGTGATGGTCAGGTCCGTCATGTCGGTCTCCTCAATTCATGTTCGATGAGGAAGATATCTTGCGCTCGGCATTTGATTACCGACGATTTCGGAAAAACTGACTATCCGCAGTCAGACCTCGGTTCCCTCGTCGAGCCAGAGTGTGGCGAACATACCCTTCAGAGGGTTCGCACAGATGTACGCATCCACGGTCTCGCGCCACTCGGGATCGAGGAGGTCGTATTGACCGTCCATCCACGCGGCAAGTGCGTCGCAACCTTCATCGTCTTCTTCCACCCGAATGGTGCGTTCCGATCCCGTGAAAGCCAGAAAGACGGAATCATATGTAAGGGCGTCGACGACTTCGACATCGATCCGCCGAATTTCAGCAACCGGCAGTTCGGCAATCTGTTTCCAGCGTCGGAAAAAGCCGCGCTTAAATTTCTTTATTCGCTCATCGCTCAGCTCTAGACGAAACGGGGAGGATCGACGCGCCACAACTAGACTTCCGTTCCCTCGGCCACCGGCACCTGCGTGCGCGAGAAGACCTGGCGGATGGTGAAGCTGGAATGCAGGCGCGCCACCCCCGGCAAGGCTGACAGGACTTCGCGGTGCACACGTTCATAATCATTCGCGTCACGCACCAGAACACGCACCAGATAATCCGCCTCGCCGCTCATCAGGTAACATTCCATCACCTCGGGCACGTCTTCGACGGCATCTTCAAAACCCTGCAGCGTATCGCGTTTCTGATTGTCGAGCGTCACCTGGACGTAAACCGTGATACCGCGCCCCAGCGCTTCCGACGACAGAATCGCCACATAACGATCAATCACCCCGCTCGCCTCCAGAGCCTTCACGCGGCGATGGCAGGCCGAGGGTGAAAGGCCGGCGCGCTCCGCCAGCTCAGCATTGGTCAGGCGACCATCCATCTGAAGCTGGTTGAGAATGGCGATATCAACGGCATCAAGGCGCATTAGACCCTCGGAGAAAACTTGCTGGCAAAGACAGTGATGTTCGTATATATCACCGCCAAATTTGAGATGTGCGCAGCATTCTTCGCCCACACTCGTCAGAAAGTCAAAATATTTCGAAATCGGCCCGGTTATTTGCACAATTTCGCAGATCCAGCCGGAATGAAGAAAGAGAGCGGGAGAAAATCATGCGCATCGGTGTTCCCAAGGAAATCAAGGTTCGTGAATATCGTGTCGGCCTGACGCCAAATTCGGTCGCCGAACTGGTCGGCCATGGTCACGAGGTTGTTGTTGAAACCACCGCAGGCCTGGGCATTGGCTGCTCGGACCAGGACTATGTCGATGCGGGAGCCTCCATCCTGCCGGACGCTGCTGCCGTGTTCGAAGCCGCAGAGATGATCGTCAAGGTTAAAGAGCCCCAGCCGGTCGAAACGGCGATGCTCAAGCCGCACCACATCCTCTACACCTATCTCCACCTGGCACCCGATCCGGTCCAGGCAGAAGGCCTGCGCAAGTCCGGCTGTACGGCGATCGCCTATGAGACCGTAACGGACAATGAGGGCCGCCTGCCCCTGCTCACCCCGATGTCACAGGTTGCCGGTCGTATGTCCGTCTCTGTCGCTGCGCATTGCCTGCAGAAGGCCCAGGGCGGTCTCGGCCTGATGCTCGGTGGCGTACCGGGCGTCCTGCCGGCCAAGATCGTCATCATCGGTGGCGGTGTAGCCGGAACGCACGCGGCAGAAATGGCGATCGGTGCGCGCGCCGACGTCACGGTCTTTGACCGCTCCAACGCCCGCCTGGCCGAGCTCGACGTCCAGTTTGCCGGTGCCGTGAAAACCGCCTACTCCACCCAGGCTGCACTCGACGCGGCCGTGCGTGAAGCCGATGTCGTCATCGGCGCGGTTCTGATCCCGGGCGCAGCTGCACCGAAGCTGGTCTCCAAGGCCATGCTGGCCAATATGAAGGACGGCGCGGTTCTGGTTGACATCGCTATCGACCAGGGTGGTTGTTTCGAGACCTCCAAGGCCACCACGCATGACGATCCGACCTATGTCGTCGACGGTGTCGTTCACTACTGTGTCGCCAACATGCCGGGCGCCTATGCGCGCACCTCTGCCTTCGCGCTGAACAACGCCACCCTTCCCTTCGCCATCGCGATCGCGAACAAGGGTGTCGAGAAAGCGCTCAATGACGACGCCAACCTGGCCCGAGGCCTGAACGTCTCTGGCGGCGAGATCACCTACAAGTCCGTCGCTGACGATCTCGACCTACCCTACGTCAAACCAGAATGGCTGACCTCGATTTAGGGGTGCAACGCGCAAGAGAATCATAAAAGCGTTACGAGGCCGGTCTAAAAACCGGCCTCTTCGTTATCTGCGGCAACGGGGCCGATTCGTGACTCGACGTTATGACCTGGTGATATTCGACTTTGACGGCACTCTGGCCGACAGCCTGACCTGGTTCCGCACGGCACTGGCTGACGTGGTCGACAAGCACGGCCTGCCGCCGATCTGTGAGGAAAAGGCCGAACGGCTGCGTGGTCTAGCGCCCAAGGCGATCATGGACGAGCTTCAGATCCCGGCGTGGAAACTGCCCTTCATCGCCGCAGATGTCCGCGCCCGGGCCGCGGAGAATGTCGACAAGATCCACCTCTTTGACGGTATTTCCGATGCCCTGCATGCCTTGCATGCTCAGGGCGTCACGCTCGCCGTGGTCAGCTCCAATGGCGAAGTCGCCGTCAAGGAAGTTCTCGGACCTGAATTGACCGCCCTCTTCAGCCAGTTCGCCTGCGGCGCCGCCCTGTTTGGCAAGGCGCCCGTCTTCCGCAAGGTCATCAAGAAAGCCGGCACCACGGCCGAACGCACCCTGTGTGTCGGCGACGAAGTCCGCGACATCGAGGCTGCCCGCGAAGCCGGATGTTCGGCGGCAGCTGTCGACTGGGGGTTCGCAACCCCGCAGATACTCTCCGACAACGCGCCGGACTATCTCCTCGACTGCCGCACCCAGCTGAACGGGTGTGTGAACAATCAGGCCGCGGGCGTTCGCGCCAGCTAGGTCGCACCGCAACGGTTCGACACGGCCTCCTCGGCCATTTCCGCTCTTGCCTGTTTGATGATGCTCACCGCCGAGCGCAGGAAAAGACCCGCCATCAACACGGCGAGGATGAGATCGGGAAAACGCGACTGCAGGGCGAAAACCAGGAAACCGGCAATCACCACCCCGACATTGCCGATGGCGTCATTGCGAGAGCACAGCCAGACCGAGCGGACATTGGCATCACCATCGCGCCAGCGCAGCAGGATCAGCACCGACACCAGATTGGCCACAAGCGCCAGGGTTCCGATCCAGCCCATGGTCGGCGCAGAGGGCAATTCACCGGCAAAAACGTCAATGACGGCCATAGCAAGTACCGCTGCGGCGGTCGCGCCAAGGAAGACGCCCTTGAACATCGCAGCTTTGGCCCTCAGGGCCAGGGAGCTGCCGATCACCGCGAGGCTGATCGTATAGGTCAGAGCATCGCCCGCGAAATCCAGGGCATCCGCCTTCAGGGCTTCGGACCCGGAACCCACTCCGGCACCGGCCTCGACAAAGAACATGACCGCGTTGATGACGATCACGGCAATCAAGGCGCGTCGGTAGGCTTTGGATGTTCCGTCGAATTTGGGCTGGTTGGAACAGCAATCCATGGAATCAGTCTCCCTTGCTGTCAGTGAATGTAATTTCTACAGTCACTGTAGAAGCAAGCGGAAAAAGTCATGAAATTCCACTCGATCGGGCGCGCCAGTGAAATGTCCGGGGTAAAGGTGACAACGATCCGGTTCTACGAAGAGAACGGGTTGATGCCCGAACCGGACCGCACGGCCAGCGGGCGCCGCGTTTATGATGAAGCGCGTATCGACCAGCTGCGCTTCATTCGCCACGCCCGCGATCTCGGCTTCCCGGTCGACAGCGTGCGCGGCCTCATCCGGCTACAGCAACAGCCCGGCAATGACTGCGCGACAGCGGATCGTCTTGCCACGAGTCACCTGCAAGAGGTTCGCGACCGCATCCGCCAGTTGCGAGCGCTGGAAGCGGAATTGGAACGCATGATCTCATCATGCAAGGGCGGCGCAATCGCCCAGTGCCAGATCATGGCGAGCCTGGGCGATCACGGCAAATGCTCGGGGGAGCATTGACGGCACTAGCTACAAAGCCGCGCCTTGGTCGCCTCATACTCCGCCGCCAGCTGGTCGATGTATTCGCCGGCGCTCTGGATGGCCTTGACCGAGCCGATGCCCTGGCCGGACCCCCAGATGTCTTTCCAGGCCTTGGCGTCAGAACTACCGCCGGAACCGAAATTCATCGCTGACGGGTCACTTTCCGGCAGATTGTCGGGATCCAGACCCGCTTCTTCGATCGATTTGCGCAGATAATTGCCGTGCACACCGGTGAAGAGGTTGGTGTAGACGATGTCCTCGGCCCTGCCGTCGACAATGCCCTGCTTGTACGCCTCTTCGGCGCGCGCCTCCTTGGTCGCGATGAAGGCAGAACCGATGTAGGCGTAGTCGGCGCCCATGGCCTGGGCTGCGAGCACACCGCCACCCGTCGAGATCGAACCGGAACACAGGATCGGTCCGTCAAACCATTCGCGGGTCTCGGCAATGAAGCCATAGGGTGAGAGCGCACCGGCATGGCCACCCGCTCCTGCGGAAACGCAGATCAGGCCCGTTGCGCCCTTGTCGATCGCCTTGTGGGCGAAGCGCTGGTTGATGACGTCATGCAGCGTGATACCACCCCAGTTATCGACCGCCTTGTAGACGGACTCCTGGGCGCCGAGCGAACAAATCACAACCGGGACCTTGTATTTCTCGCACAGCGCCATGTCCTCTTCGAGGCGATTATTGGAGCGATGCACGATCTGATTCACGGCGAAAGGCGCAGCCGGCTTGTCCGGATTGGCACGGTTATAGCTGTCCAGCTCGGACGTGATCTGGTCGAGCCATTCATCCAGCTGGCTGACCGGGCGCGCATTCAGCGACGGGAACGACCCGACAATCCCGGCCTTGCACTGAGCGATGACCAGGTCCGGATTGGAGATGATGAAAAGCGGCGCGCCAATCACCGGAATGCGCAGCTTGCCTTTCAGGATATCGGGTTCGGCCATTTCTCTCCCCTTTTTGAGTATATCGACCAAATGTCAGGCGGCTTTGCGCCGCTCGTCTAGTGAACAGTGTTCAGGTGGACGTTAGCCACCGCTCCGGCAGCTGTCGAGAGCCGCAGTGCCTTTCGAGCAAGCTGTTTGCACGGGCATATTTATTTCGCGCCCGAAGGCTTTCCACTTCGCATGTGCAAATTTTTTGCTGCAGATGCGAGCAAGCTTGCTTCATCGGCGTGCAGTTTCGAACCTGCCCGGAATAAAACTTAACGCTTGCTTGACGATTTTGTCCGGCGAAACCCCACTGAAGACGCGGTGTCTTGTCGGGACCGCGATCTGTGACTGCTGGCGGCGGCCGACGCCGGCCTTTTCACCGATCATCGGCAAGACACCGCTAAACGCCATAAGGCGAAACCAGGGCGACAGACCCGCACACAGATCCATCCGACGACCCCGCCGCAGACGTTTTGGCTGCGGTTTTGGCGACGATGCTCCGGGACAAGCCCGGCTTCACAAAACCCAGCTCCGCACACGGGCCGGCATTGCCGTGTCCCAGAGACGCAGCGCCCTGCGCTGCACCCGCAAGACTATGGAGGGTACCATGTGGGAAAAGAAGAGAAGCTGGCGCACCAAAGCGGCAGTGATTGTCGCGGCAGGACTGGGTATGGGTCTTTTGACCTCGGCCAATGCCGCAGCTGAAGTCTCCGAAGAGACAGCCTTTGTTTTCAATACACTGCTCTTCCTGATCGGTGGCTTCCTGGTGATGTTGATGGCGGCCGGATTTGCCATGCTGGAAGTCGGCTTTGTACGCACCAAACACGCCGCAGCGATCTGTCTGAAAAACATCGCGCTCTACTCGATCGCCGGCATCATGTTCTACCTTGTGGGCTACCAGCTCATGTATGGCGGGCAGACCCCCTTCTTCGGCATCCCTGAAATCTGGGCCCCGTCCGAGGTCGCAGCCGATGAAAGCATCGACCTGTCGACCGGATATGCCGCCGCATCAGACTGGTTCTTCCAGATGGTATTCGTGGCCACAGCGGCCTCAATCGTCTCCGGAACCATCGCCGAGCGGGTGAAGCTGGGCTCCTTCTTCATCTTCGTGGTCGTCCTGACCGGCTTCATCTATCCGATCCAGGGCTCCTGGGAGTGGGGCGCTGGCTGGCTCGACAGCGAGTTTGGCTTCTCCGATTTTGCGGGCTCCACCCTGGTGCATTCCACTGGCGGCTGGGCGGCACTGGCCGGGGCTATCCTGATCGGCGCACGCTCCGGGCGCTTTGGCCCGGATGCCGTAGCCATGCAGCCCTCTTCGCTTCCGCTGGCAACACTGGGTACGTTCGTTCTGTGGTTCGGCTGGTTCGGCTTCAACGGAGCCTCGCAACTGGCCATGGGCTCTGCAGCCGACGCCGTCGCGATCTCGCAGATCTTCGCCAACACCAATATGGCAGCCGCCGCCGGTGTTGTGACGGCCTATGTCCTCTCGCTGATCCTCGGTCGCGGCAAGGCCAACCTGGCCTATTGCCTCAACGGCGCACTGGCCGGTCTGGTTGCCATCACGGCAGAACCGCTCACCCCGACTGTCACCGAAGCCATGCTGATCGGCGCTGTGGGCGCTGTGATCGCGACGTTCGGCGCCAAATTCCTAGAATCTGTGCGTATCGACGACGTGGTCGGCGCCATCCCGGTTCACCTGTTTGCCGGCATCTGGGGCACGATGGCCGTACCACTGACCAATGGCGATGCAAGCTTCTACGGGCAGGCCGTCGGTGTCGGTGCCATCGGTGCCTTCGTCTTTATCACCAGCTTTGTTGTCTGGCTGGGCCTGAAACTGACCCTGGGCATCCGCCTCTCTGCTGACGCGGAAACGGTGGGCGGCGACCTGTCCGAACTTGGCCACGCTGCCGGAGCAGTCTTCGTTCCCGAGGGAAAGGACAAGGCTCTGGCCTGATCCAGGCCATGGCGAACACGGCCCTGGCGACGACCGCCGGGGCCATCGCCGAAACGACCAGAGCCCTGGTTCAACACCCAACGCCTGAACCCGCCGTCGCGGCCCGCCGCTCGGCACCAGCAACAGGACCATCTCGCAAGCAAGCCCCAATCGCCCGGCGCAAGCCAGGCGGCCGGGTCTCTGCACCGAAATGATCCCCGTGAGAATTGATCAAGTGCTTGAAAACAAGGAGTTAGTGGGATGATCAAACAAATCGCAACAGCAGGCCTCCTGGCCATCACCGTATCCGGTATCGCCAGCGCAGGAGACGTCACCGGCAATGTCGGCCTGACGACCAACTACATCTTCCGGGGCATCACACAGACCGATGACGGTCCGGCGATCTCCGGCGGCTTCGACGTCGAGAAGGATGGCTTCTATGGCGGCATCTGGGCCTCTTCCGTCGATTTTGGTGACGACACCACGATGGAGATGGATTTCTACGGCGGATACACCTTCGCGGCGGGAGGGTTCGATTTCGACGCCGGCGCCATCTACTACGCCTATCCGGACAGTCCGGAACTGGGTGGCAACAGCCAGGACTTCCTGGAGCTCTATTTCGGTGGCTCGCGGGAATTCGGTGCAGTAACGATCGATGCCAAACTGTCCTGGTCGGACGATTTCTACGCCGGCACAGGCGAAGCCCTCTACGCGGAGATCGGTGCAGCTGTCGAAATTTTCGAAGGCATCACTGCCGACGCCCGGTTCGGCTCGAGCACCTTCGATGATCTGGCTGGTGCCGACTACGAGGACTGGCAACTCGGCTTGTCTGGTGAAGCTCTCGGAGTGGGCTGGGACCTGCGCTATCACGACACGTCCGACTTCTTCGGTGACGCGCTCGTTTTCTCTGTCTCGCAAAGCTTCGGCGGATAACCCTCCCGGTCGAAGAGTGGCGGGGGCGCCTGCGTCCCCGCTACACCTGTTTCCAGACGGGTCTGAGCCACTCCCCGTCGGCATCAATCACTCCGCCCGCTTCCAGCACCGATATCATCGGCTCCAGGGCATCGCGATAATGTTTCCAGCGTCCGATGGATGAGGAATAGAGCGGCTGACGCACCTGAACCGAGCTCGCGGTTGCGACAGCAGCATCCTGCTGGTGAAAGTCGAGGCAGGCCTCCTCCCACCCCAATCCGCAATGATCCAGCAAGCGGCGCGTTTCGCCTTCCTGATCCGCGATAATGTCCTCATAGCCGATCTCCATGAAACGATCGGCTGGCAGGTGTTCACGCCAAAACGTCATCAGCCGGTCAAATTCCAGGAAATAGCGCGCGGTATGTTCCAGCGCATATCCATAATTGTAATAGGAAAAACTGGTTGCAAAGAGCTGACGGTAATTGCTGAGGCAGGTGTCCAGCGGGTGGCGCCGCAGGCAGACAATCCGCGCATTGGGCAGCGCCGCGTGGATATGCCCGGCAAACATGAAGTTGAGCGGCATCTTGTCGGTGAAGCGGCGCGCTGTGCCAACCAGATTGTCCGTACTTTGTTCATAAGCCTGCCCGAGCGCCTGGAAATCAACATTCCAGCCTGCCTCAAGCGTTGGCGCATCCATCACGAACCCGCCCGGGGTTCGAGCCAACCGCTTCAGCTGGATGGAAAAATTGGACAACTCGCCAGCCATCTCAACATCGCTGTGCGCGCCCAGTATCCGGTCCACGAGCGTTGTTCCGGTCCGCGGCATTCCGACGACGAAGATCGGCCGGTCGCTCCCCTCCCCCCTCACCGGGAGCGGGGTAGGCATATTGGCCGCCGCGGCGAACACCCGGGAATCCTCTCTCGCATCGTGGCGCGTTTCCTCGCACTTCCTGTGCTTGGCCCGCTGCAGCCATTGCATTGCCGCGACAAAGTCCTTGCGATCCTCACAGATGCGCGCGAGCGCATGCCCCAAGTGCAGATCGCTTTCCGACGACGCCGATTTGGCGATTGATGCCTCTAGCGTCTTCTCCAGCGCCGCATCGACGTGTTTGCGCCCCAGCGAGACCAGCGCCGAACTGGCCTTGAAGAGATCGGGGTTGATCGCGATGGCCTGTCGATACGCCTCGGCGGCTCCATCAAAATCCCCCGAAAACTGCCGCGAAGCTCCCAGATTGTAATAGAAATTGGCGTCACCCGGGTTCTGCGCAACAGCCGTCTCGAACAGCTCTACCGCTTCGGCATGCGCCCCCAACCGGGTCAGCACGACCCCGATCGTGTCAAAGGTTAGCGCATCACGGGGCCCGCACTTGGCCGCCTCGCGCACCGCCGGCCATGCCAGATCCTGACGATTGATGATTAAAAGACAGCGCGCACGATGAGCGTGCAGCCGCGCATCCTCAGGTTCCAGCGCGATCGCCCGATCGAGAATCTCCGCAGCCTTGCCCGCATTGTCGTGCTCGAGCGCAATCATCGCGAGCACGAAAAACGCCTCTGCATCAGCACCGTATTGCTGCAAGACCGCCAACGCCGACCGGTGTGCGGGCTCGAATCGTCGGGCCGCCAGATCGGCACGGGCCGAATCAATCAGCGCGCCTTTAGAAGTATTCATCACGCAAAAAGCTCCCGAAACGAAGGTTCTGGAGAAAACTGGTCGCAAAATCGCGCCGAAGGCGTGTTCCCCGCGCAACAACTCGCCCACAAATGGACCGGAATGACAATTTTATAACGCCGAATAATTGCATTCGCGGACCGACTTTGGCCAAATTTCAGCAGCTTTCACTGGAGGAGAGATCAAGCATGTATTCGGGCAAACAGGGCAAGTCACTGAGGCACCAACTGACGACGTCTATTAGCGCCTTTGCTATTCCACTAACTTCACTGGCCCTGGGTGCAGCAGCCCAGGCTCAGGACAACACGGCAAGTCAGGACGTCATCGTTGTGACAGCGACCCGCCGCGAGGAAACTGTCCAGGAAGTTCCGCTCAACATCGCGGCAATCGGCGGCGAGCAGATTCAAGAACAGGGCTTCAACGAACTCGCAGATGTTCTGGCCTTCGTTCCGGGCATCAATATCGTCGACCGTGGCGGGCGCCAGGGCAATCCGATCATTGTCCGCGGCCTCAACGCCGACCCGATCAACTCCGGAGATGGCAACAATGACGGCGGGGGCACCGTCGCCACGTATCTTGGCGAGATTCCGATCTTCATTGACCTCAAGCTCAATGACCTCGAACGCGTCGAGGTTCTTCTCGGGCCACAGGGGACACTCTATGGGGCAGGCACGCTGGGTGGTGCGATCCGCTTCATCCCAAACCGTCCTAATTTCGATGAGAACATGCTCGAGGTTCGTGCCGAGACCTATCGGTATTCAGAAGCCGATTCATTCTCCACCGGCTTCGGCTTCACCTTCAACCGCACACTGGGAGACACGTTCGCGGTACGCGGCTCGCTGGACTATCTCGATGACAGCGGTTTCATCGACTATCCCTTCGCCGTAAGCCAGATCGGCGTATCCGATCCGGATCCGGATTTCAGTGACCCAGCCGCGAGGGCTGCCAACTTCTCGCCAATCGAGGACGCGGACAGTGAAGAGGCCTTCTCCGGTCGTTTGGCCGCTCGCTGGGCACCGAACGACATTTTCGATGCCACGCTGACCTATTATTTTCAGTTCCAGGACATCGGCGGTCGCACCGTCTCGTCCCAGCGCTCGACTGTTCCGGCGCGCCCGTATGAAGCAGGCCTGCGAGTTCCCGAGCCGATCTCGCGCGACAATGAGCTGCTCGCGCTGGAAATGACGCTGGACCTTGGCTTTGCGGAACTGACCTCTGCCACCGGCTACGGCACGTATGAGGAAGATGGCCAGCGTGACCAGACCGACCTTCTGATCTCGCTTGAATACTCCTACGAGACCTTCCCGAGCTTCACGGCATTCACGCATGAAGTCGGCGAAGATGACTTCTTCAACCAGGAAATTCGCCTGGTCTCGACCGGCGACAGCCGCTTCAGCTGGATCATTGGTGGTTACTACAACAAATCCAATGTCTCCGGCTCGTCCAGCGAGTTCGTTCCCAACTACGTCGACTACGTCAACGCAGCCCCGTTCAACTTCGGCCTCTCGAACCAGCCTGGTGGCCTCGAGTATTTCTCGACCGCCTACACGCAGCTGACAGAGCAGGCCTTCTTTGGTGAGCTCGGCTGGGATGTCACTGACCGCCTGACCATTACCGTTGGTGCGCGTCAATATGACTACGAACTGCAGTCCGTTTCGACGGTAGACTTCCCACTGTTCGAAGCCGTGCCGTTCGAACGTCTCTCGATCTCCGAGATCCGCGATCTCGATTTCGACCCGGCACTGTTCCAGGCCGATGATGGTGTACTGACCAAGTTCAACATCGCTTATGACCTGACCGACAATATCCTGGCCTACTTCACCGTTTCGGAGGGCTATCGTATCGGTGGCTCAAATGGCCTCGGCCCATGCCCGGCCTTTGATCCGAATGCAACGCAGGGCGCCTGTGCGCTGGCACCAGGACAGCAGTACGGTCCAAATCCGGGCGATATCGCCGAGTTTGACGAACGCCAGTACGGACCGGACCAGACAACCAATAATGAGCTCGGCTTCAAAACGACCTGGCTGGACGGGGCTGTCACCTTCAACAGCGCCTTCTTCTTTGTTGAGTGGGAAGGTCCGCAGGTCTCATCTGCCACAGTGAATGCGAACATTCCGATCACCGTGAACGCCGCTGGAGCGGAATCGACCGGTGTGGAGCTTCAGGCTGCCTGGCAAGTCACGCCAGAATTTGGCCTTCGCGGCACGTTCAGCCGCACCAAGTCCGAGCTGACCGAAGACGTGCCTTTCCTCATTCGCACCATCACGCCTCCAGGGTTTGCGACTGCGTTCGAGAATGGCGAAGCTGGCGATCGCCTGCCCGGTTCCCCAGAAAACCAGTTCTCACTCTTTGCGCGTTACGAGCAACCGCTGCGTAGCGGCAATATCCTGAACTGGAATGCGGGTATGTCCTATCAGGGCGATGTCCTGACCCGGACCGGTGGCCGCGGATCCAGCGTGACGCTGGACAGCTACACCCAGGTCAACACTTCAGTGACTTATGAAGCAGAGGACTGGAACGCGACCTTCTTCATCAACAACGTGTTCGACCAGTATATCGAGACAGGCATTCGCGGTACGCCGCTCTCCAACCAGACGGTCAACGGCCACAATGTCCGTTCGCACTACGCTAACGTGGCGCCGCCGCGCACCGTAGGACTGCGCTTCAGCCGTCGTTTTGGCGGTTGATCCTGCCCGAGATCGAGAAGAGGCCGCGCATTCCGCGCGGCCTCTTTTTTTTGTGCGGAATACCTGTGTCAGGACGAGATATCAGCCTCTCCAACGTCCGGCGGCGCGTCGACATGAGCCCACATATAGATAGCCAGCCAGGACCTGTATGGCCGGAAACATTCGGCCGTTCGTGAAGTTTTCCGGCGCTTCGAGGTGAGTTTTTCCAGCGTCTTGCGCGCTGCCACATCGCCGTCGGGCCAGATGTCCTCTTCGCCGAAATAGAACATGTTCATCATGTCGGCGGTCCAGGCCCCGACACCCCACAGCGTCGTCAGGCGCGCTGCACGTTCCTCTGCGGGAAGTGGCTTGAGCGTCGGCACGTCCAGCCCTTCATCCAGATGCGTACGCGCTATACCCTGGATGGTTTTCACCTTGGCGTTGGACAGACCGCACGCGCGCAGGCCATCGCTGTCGCAGGCTGCGAAATGATCCACCAGCGATTTGCCCTCCGCACTGGCGACAACACGCGTCCAGATGCTCTGGGCAGCTTTTACGGAGATTTGCTGGCCGGAGATGGCCCGGCACAGATATTCCGGAAACGGGAGATCATCCCGTCTCCGAAAATCCTGCGGCCCCAAGCGTCGGATCGCCTCTGCCAAATCCGGGGCGAAGTCGTCAGCGATCTCGCTGAGGTGTGTATAAACCAGGGTAGCCGTCATGCTGCCACCCTAGAAATGCCAAACAGCGCGGTCCAGCCTAGTCCATGAAATAGGCTGGCATACAGGCGGCCTCGCGACTGCCGGAACATCCATTCGCCTCGTAGCGCACCAGGATTTCGTCCGGACCAAAGGTTGCCACCGAAAGCCCGTATCCATTCAGACGGTTCAGGACGGCCTGATGATCGAAAGGCGTGTTGAGGAAGGCGTAGATCTCTGACGCCAAGCCCTCGGTCGCTGATCGAGGAAAGACAGCATTGTATGCAGGCTCCAGCCGGTATCGGAGTTCTCGTAGAGATCCCACAGCAACGCCTCATAGCTCCCTGCCCCCGGGCGCGCAGTCAGTTCCGCATCCAGCATCAGGTGGAAAAGCGCTCCGCCGCCATAAACGAGCTGGCGGTTTTGCTGTTTTTCCTGGCCGGCTTCAGACAGGTCGATATCATCGCTGGCGATCCGTCCGAGGAAGAAACGGCGAACCTGGCCTTCGATGATGAACAGCATTTCCTGGGCATCGATCTGGCCGGAACGGTAGAGCGTTTTTCCGGTCAGATAGTCGGTGCCGCCTTCGCTGAACCACTGCAATTCCCAGCCATTGGTCGAGTAGATAGCGTGTCCCAGCCAGGTGTGCAGCGCCTCATGCGCCAGGATACGCCCCCACATGAGCTTCTCACCCATTCGCGCGGGTGCCGACATGCGCTGGCCGAAACTGTTGGCAAACGCCCCGCCATCCGTGCCCGGGTCGTCGCCGAATACGACAAGGTATCGATCTACCGGGGCGGAACCGAAAACCTCGACATACCGACCGATACTGTCCTCCAGAAGCGTCTGGAAAACCTCACCATTCTCAGGCAACTCGGCCTGTTCGAGGATTGTCACGCGCATGCCCTCGAACTCGGCATAATGCGGCTGCAGGTCCGGGCCCGTTACAAGGATGTTGCGCAGCAATTCGCGCAGATCACCCGCCGCAAAAGTCTCACCATCCTGTGTGGCCCAGCCGGCAACGCTGCTCCAATCGCCCGGCACGTCCATGACGATCTCGAAATCGCAATCCGTCCAGGAATAGTCCGCGACGATGACCGCGGAACCGACAAAGTAAAACCCGTCATCAAAGCGGTAGGCGATTTCTTCCTTGCCGATATTCCAGACCGCACGGTCATGGTCCGCATCCAACTCGTACTGGATACGCACCACGTCGTCGCGACGCGCCTCGGGCACGTTCCAGGTTCCATAGCCCTGATAGTCCAGCTCAACCCGCTCGCCACCGGCGGTCAGCGCATGCAGATCGGAGATGAAGTCGACTTGGCCGTCCTGCGTCCCCTCAGCCACACGCCAACCAACATCGAATACGCCATTGTGATCGGTAAAACTCGCCTCGATCTGAAAGCGGTTATCCTCGACGTGCCGGACCGTGTAAGCGATCGGGGATGTGCCACACATACCCTCCTGTGCGTCCGCCTGCGCCATGCCCATTGTCATGGCCAACATGGCCGTTGAGATTTTCAACACCTGTAAACTCCCTGGATGTGCCGCACTCTTGATGAGTTGATGCTCGTCACCTGAACTTTGGATGCAGGGCGCACTGTCTGTCGCATTGATTACCGGCGTAACCCGATTTAGATCCCTGTGCGTGTTACAAATTGGTCGCTATATCTCGCACAGCCTGCGTCAGGTCCTGCTGGCCCTCGCCCTTCTGGCGGCGGGAACACAGGCTGCCCTGCCTCAGGGCTATATGCTGGACCGTGACGGCCAGGACGGCTTTGTCTCTGTTGTTTTCTGTTCCGCAGGTCTGGGCGGGCAGAGCCGCTGGCTCAATCTCTCTACCGGGAAGATCGAAGAACGTGAGACCAGTGCTGACACATCTGAGAGCTGTACTTTCGCTGCGGCCCACTCTGCAGCACTTCCGGCCGAGGCCACACACGAACCGAGCCAGATCGACGACCGCGCGGCAATCTCATTGCGGACCACTGGCCTCGCCGCGACCGAATTTGCCCACATACGACCACCCGCCCGGGCACCACCCCAAACCCTGTGACGACCCCGAAATCTTGAATTTCTGATCGGCATCACAGGAGTAATCATGCCGCGTTCTATCCTTATGAGCACCTGTCTGGGTGTGCTCATCGCTGCGCCTGCATTCCCACAGGACAGCGCCCCGCTTGTTGACATCATCACCATCAACGCTCACCGCACGACCACCGACGGATCGACTTTGGATGCCCAGGAAATGGCATCTCACATGACGCCAGACACAACGGCGGTGTTGGCCCGGCTTCCTGGTGTCAGCGCCATCAGCAATGGCGCCCTCTCCGGCCAGGTCCAGTATCGCGGCCTGTTTGGCTCACGCGTGAACATCCGTCTGAACGGACGGGCCTTCGAATCCGGTGGTCCGAACCTGATGGACCCGCCGATGCACTATGCGCCCGCCGCGCTGCTGGAACAGATCACGATTGACCGTGGCATCGCCCCGGTCAGCGCTGGTCCGGGCCTTGCCGGAGGGCTCGACGCCCGTTTCAAATCCATTGATTTTTCCGAAAGTGACACGCTGTCCCACGCGACCGAGTTTTCACTCAGCGGCCAGAGCATTGATGAGGGCTGGTCGCGCTCTGCAATGTCGGGTATCGCGACGGAGCGTTTCCGTGTCTACGCCTTTGGCGCTCAGGAAAGCGGTGAGGATTATTCCGCTCCCGATACGCCAGTCGCTGGCACACGATATGACCGACTGATCTATGGACTGGGCGCCGGCTTTCGCAGTGGCGCTCACGAAATAGCCCTGAGCTTCCGTCGCAATGAAACCGGCCCGACCGGCAATCCCCAGTTCGCCATGGACATCCGTTACGTCGACAGCGATTTCATCGAGTTCGATCACGATATGAGCCTTGCAGGCTGGGACGTCTCCACCCGCATCAGCTGGAATGAGGTCGAGCACGCAATGAACAATTTCAGCCTGCGTCCGGCCCCGGCGAGCATGATGCGGTTCCGCGAGACCATCGCCACGGTCGAGCATCAGGCAATCGCTCTGTCCGCCAGCCGGGATTTCGCTGGAGGAGCGCTAGACCTCGGCGTCGACCACGCCTTCGCCACGTACGACGTTACGATTACCAATCCGCGTAACGCCGACTTCTTCCTCAACAGTCTCCCGGACATCGACATGGCTCGCACCGGGGCGTTTTTGGAATGGCAAGGCCCGCTCGGGTCCTGGCAGGCGGAGCTGGGGGCACGTTTGGATGCCCACACCGCCGAGGCTGATGAAGCAAGCACTGGTCCTGCTGTACCAATGATGCCGGTCATGCTTGCGAACATGTTCAACATGTCGGAGCGCGAATGGGACGATGTCACCGTCGACGCCGTGGCGCGCGCCTGGCACCCGATCAATGACACCACGCTTCTGCGGGTCGGCATTGCCCGCAAGTCACGGGTCCCGACCTATCTGGAGCGTTTTGCCTGGCTTCCCACACCGGCCAGTGCGGGCCTGGCAGACGGAAACACCTATGTCGGCGATCTGGAGCTGGAGCCGGAAACCGCCTGGATCATCCAGGCAGGTCTGGACTATCACGCAGGCCCGGCTTTCATCCGTCCCGCCCTCTTTTATCAACAGGTCGATAACTACATCCAGGGCGTCGCCTTTGATGACACCGTCGGGGTGATCGATACGCCCGTCGAAATGGTGTCGATGATGAACGGCGATGCAACACCGTTGCGTTTTGCCAATGTGGGCGCCGAACTGTACGGGTTTGACGGCGATTTCGGCGTACAGCTGAGCCCGACCTGGCGGCTCGACGGCGCGTTCGAATTTGTCCGCGCGAAGCGTCGCGATATCGATGACAATCTCTATCGTGTGGCACCGGCAAGTGTAAGCTTGGCGCTAAGCCATGATGCGGAGCACTGGAGCGCCGGCATCGAAACCGTGTGGACGGCCGACCAGAAAGACGTTTCCTTCACAAATGGGGAACCAACGTCAGAGGGTTATGTCGTCTGGAATTTTAACGCACGTGTGAACGGTCCACTGAACAGCGTCATCGATCTGCGTGTCGACAACCTGCTGGACGAGGCCTACGCGCCGCATCTAAGTGGTCGTAACCGCAATTCCGGATCCGCTGTCGGGTTGGGCGCCCCCATCCCTGCCGCGGGCCGCAATCTCGGCATACGCCTGAGCTGGTCACACTAACTTGATGGCCCGGCCGGCCTGGCCGGGCCCTCTCCCCCTTCACTGGTCGGCCTGTGCAGCGATAGTCTCCAAGCGTGCTCGAGGAATGCGTGTTCCAAGGAGATGTGATGAAGCCGCTCGGTCTCTTGTTTTGCCTCGCCCTGTTGTCGGTGACGCCGCCAGTCATCGCCGAAGATCACCCGGTCCTGGGCCGACGGGTCAGCACCACCACTCATCATGTGCAAATCCCGGAAGATGGCTCTCGCGAGGAGTTTTTCGAGCTGTCCGCGCGCTGGACCGAACGCATTCTCGGCCGCAATCCCTATTTCGCTGATGTTCGTTCGCTCTGGATGGAGGCGGATAACGGGCAGCACCAGCTGCTCGTTATCTACACCTACAGTGAAACCCGGCCTGCCGGTTCACTAAGTGAGATCAATGCACGCCTGATGGCTGAGGAATGGCCGGATGAGGCCGAGCGACGGGCCTTCTTCGCACGCTTGGGTGACTATGTGGGCAAAGCCCGCAACACCAGCGGACGCTTTGTCGAACTCCACACGGAAAACGTCGCGCTATCGCGTTGATCCGTGTGCTCCAGAATGATCGCAAGCTTGGTGCGGGCGGCCGGACTTGAACCGGCATGACCTTGCGGCCGGCAGATTTTAAGTCTGCTGCGTCTACCAATTCCGCCACGCCCGCCGAACCGGTGGCGCGATCCTACACACTCGCATTGCGGGTTCCAGTCGCAGTTTCAGCCAAACATGAATGGTTAGCGGCACCATGGCGCCAAGCAGCTTGTCACCTCACCGTCAAACTGGTCCTGTCTCACCACCAGTGACAACAAAAGCGTTGCGATTGCGCAACACGCTCACAAATTTTCGTTGCAGATGAAACTATCTGAAACACGAAGCCATCGGACATTACCCATTGTAATTTAAATGTAAAATTTATGACACGCCGCGAATACGCCTGTGCAAGCTCACGTTCGCGTCAATTGCGTTAAGCATAGAACACGCGTCACATTCCTCACGTGCTCGTGACGCCGGAAGAGCCAAATCGTGACCATAAATCCGGCATATACTCCTAGGGGACATGCAATGAAACGTATGCAAAACGTTTTGTTACGGTCGACCGTGCTTGCTGGCTTTGCGCTATCAAGCCTCGCCGTATCTTCACCTGCTCTCGCACAAGACAATCAGACCGACGACGAAAACCGTGAGCGGATAGTCGTAACGGGTTCTCGTCTGCGCCGCGATGAGTTTTCCGCCGTATCACCGATCCAGGTGATCGATGCCGACGAACAGCGCCAGCTGGGTATTTCCGATGCAACTGCGCTGATCGCTGATTCTCCGGTTGTTTCCGGCGTCCAGCTTGACGGTTCCGTCAACTCCGGTTCTCCGACCGCCGCCGTCGAAGGCGTTCCGGTCAACGGACCGGGCGCTTCCACCGTCGCACTGCGTGGCCTCGGTGCTGAGCGTACGCTGCTGCTCGTCAACGGCCGTCGCCTTGGCCCGTCAGGTGTTCGTGGCGCTCCGGTTGCTCCGGACCTGAACCTGATCCCGACGCTGATGATCGATCGTATCGAACTGCTGACGGACGGTGCTTCTTCCATCTACGGTGCTGACGCTGTTGCCGGCGTTGCCAACATCATCCTGCGCGATGATTTCGATGGTTTCGAAGTGTCTGCCTTCACCACCCTGCCTGAAAACAGCGGCGGCGAAGTCTTCCAGATGGGCTTCATCGGTGGCGCATCCACTGATCGCTCCAACTTCACCGTATCTGCTGAATTCTATAACCGTACAGCCGTCATCGCTGGCGATCGTTCGCACTGGAATGACTGTCTGCGCGACATCGACGTCACCGATCAGGGCGATGTCATGTCCGTGTGTATGGACCGTCGTCCGGATAACTCAGTCTTCGTCGCTGGCAATGGTTTCGTATGGTCCATCCCGGGCTTTACCAACCCGGCGCTCGCTCCGAACGGCATTGGTACGGGCTGGGGCACCAGCGCTGACGTGTTCGCCCAGACCGGTTCGCACTTCTACGAGCAGGACGCCTACTCCCTGCAGGACGAAGAGAAGCGCACGCAGCTGATGGAAAACCTGGAGCGCATGAATATCTTCGCTTCCGGTCATTACGATGTGAACTTCTTCGAGAACGACACGATCTATTTCGAGATGTCGTACTCCACGCGTAACTCCGTTGGTCGCTTCACCGACGAGCAGGTCTTCCCGGGCGTTCCGGCGCTCATTCCTCAGGAAGATGCCAACGGCAATCTGCTGGTTAACCCGGACGGCTCGCTGCAGCTGTTCGACAACCCGCTCAACCCGTTTGATGCCGACGCCCTGCCGGTTTACTCGCTGGAAGGTCTGTCCCAGCGTCGTAAGTCCGACGTCGACGTCTTCCGCTTTGTCGGTGGCCTCGAAGGCGACCTGCCATTCCTGATGGATCGTGGCTGGGTCTACGACATCACGGCTGCCTATGACCGCTCCTACGGTACGGCTTCCCAGCCGGTCATGCGTGAGGACGGTATCCGTGAAGCGCTCGACACACTCCGCCTCGACGTCAATGGCAACCCGATCTGTGGTCTGGGTCGCCAGGCAACAAGCTTCGGCTTCCTGACGCCGGCAAACTGCCCGACCATCGATTTCTTCTCCCCGACCCTTTTCACGGTTCAGGGTGGTGATCGCAACTTTGCGACCCAGGAAGAGACCGACTTCCTGTTCGGCCAGTCGATCAACATCACCGAGATGGAACAGGTTCACGCCCAGGCTATCTTTACCGGCGATGTCTTCGACATGCCGGCTGGTACGGTTGGCATGGTGCTCGGTTTCGAATTCCGCGAGCAGCGCATCAACTCCATCAACGACGTAACCCGCGTTCTGGGTACGGCCGCTTCGGAAATTCCGGATACGGAACGCCCGACGATTGGCCGCACGTCCTTGTTTGAAGGCTTTATCGAGACCGAAATTCCGGTCACCGATACCTTCATGGTCGGTATCTCCACGCGTTACACCGAGGAAGAGAACTTTGGCGCTCACATGACGTACTCTACGCGTGCGTCCTGGCAGGTCACCGACAGCGTCCGTCTGCGCGGTACTTACGGTACCTCCTTCCGTGCTCCGAACCTGCGTGAGCAGTTCCTCGCGGGCGCAACCGGCACCATTGGTGGCGGCAATGACCCGTGTCTGGTCCCGACCACGGCCAATAATGGCGGTGTTTATGACCCGAACGGCGAGACTCGTTCCCAGTTGCTGCTCGACAACTGTACGGCTGCCGGCGCTGATCCGACGGCTCTGGGCCTGCTGGCAACGACCGGTATCACCACCTCCACCGGTGGTAACCCGGATGCAACGGCTGAGACCTCAGAGTCCATGACGCTCAGCGCGATCTTCCAGCACAGCTTCTCAAATGACCTGGATCTGGATCTGTCTGTCACCTATTTCGACATCCAGATCGAGAACACGCTGGAAGAATCCAACGCAGCTCAGATCATTGCCAATTGTTACAATAACCAGCCGAACCTGGCGGATCCGTCCTGTTCGCGCATCACACGTAATACTGGCGACCCGGCCACGGCGACCATCGCCCTGGTTGATGCGTCCTTCATCAACGTTGGTCAGCTGACCTCTACGGGTATCGACTATAATGTCCGCGCTCGTATGCCGCTGTCCTTCATCGATGATCAGACGGATCTGACCGTCGTCTTCAATGCCGCTCAGTATCTCGAGCAGCTGCGGAACGAAGACCCGACCGATCCGAATTCCCTTGAGGAAGACCTGATCGGCCGTATCGCCAACCCGGAATGGCTGTGGCAGCTCTCTGCAACGGCGACCCGTGGCAACTGGGGCGCTCGCTGGCGCACGCGCTATCAGGGTGAAGGTCAGCAGGAGAACTCTGACGCCCTGACGCAAACCGATCTGACCCGTGCGGTTCCGCGTACCGCTTGTGAGCAGCTTGGTTACGCTGGCCAGTGTCGTGATGTCGACTTTGTCGACAGCTACGTCACGCATGACTTCTCCATCTCCTATGATGCAGACATGTGGAGCTTCTCGGCAGGTGTGAACAACCTGACCGACGAGCAGCCGCCGCTCATCGACCAGGGTGAAGGCCCGTCGCGCATGAACATGGTTGTTCAGTCCGGTTACGACCTGATTGGCCGCCGTGCATTCGCAACGGTCACGCGTCGCTTCTAAGCGACAACGACTTACAGACGGGGGCGGCGATCATCAGATCGCCGCCCTCTTCTTTTGGGCCAAAAAAGACCGCCGCAGCCCCGGGGCTGCGGCGGTTCTTTTATTTGCGTATCCGGACTGTGGTCAGCGAATGCGTTCGACCCGGATGATCCGGGATATTTCATTGATGCGCAGCTGATATCCGCCCACGACACCTTCACGCACAGTCGCCGTATAACTCCGGCTGCGACGAAGACGGCCGGCGACACGCTGGTTGTCCGCCGAGATCTGGCGCCAGACCTGTCCGTTTGCCAGTGTCACCTCAAGGCGTTCATAGGGAATGATGTCAAAGGAGATAATTGCGCTCTGGACCTGTTCTGCCTCGCGCTGGGCTTCTTGCGCCGAACGACGATTGGTCCGACGGGCATTAACCTGCTCTGAGCCCAGCCCTTCAGCCTGCGGCACCGTAGCCGCGCTATCGCTCGTGGCTGTCGAAACGGCCTGCTCATCATCGTTGTCACGCCCTCCAAACGGCAAGCCGGGTAGCCTGAAACCACGACGCCGGGGCTCCGGAGCCGCTGTTTCACCACGATCCGCTGTCGTTTCTGCGGCCGGTTCAGCGCGCAGCGCTTCTTCCAGACAGGCTATGCGCGCTTCCGCCGTCGCTGCCGTACGGCAGTGAGCGATCGCGTCTTCCTGGGCGTGAGCGGCGCTGACAGGAACCAGCGCGCTAGTCACGAGAATGGCGGCAATACTACCGGTTGATACTGCCCAGTCACGAATAGGCATACACACCTCCCAACTCAATGTGGACAACACTGTCCGCCAGTGTGTCGGGAGGTGCAAGCGTTCAAATGCGATTGCCTGTGATTAGTTGACCTTGCGGTCCTCTAACGCGGACACATACCGCGCGATTTCGACCAGTTCCGCGAACTCGGAACGATAACCAAACTCATCCTGCGAGGGGCTCCCCTCGATACCGCTCAGCACCGAGTCATAATCATACCCGCCACGCAGATAGGGATCGCCCCGCAACAATTGCGCAAAACCGGCGACCTGGGCAGAAAAACGCGCTTCGCTGGAAGCCTGTGACAGGCGGCTGACGGCATCACCGGCCGTGATCGGGCGCTGCATCAGATCACTCTCATCCTCGCCAGGAAGCTTGTAGCGGATACGCAGATGCGCGAACTCCGCAGCGACATCATGTTCGACCGGGGTCTGCCCGCCATAACGCAGGGGTTCGGTCAGAACGCCTTCACTGCCTGGCGCCGCGATTTCATAGATCGCCGTGACGGAATGGCCGGAACCGACCTCACCCGCATCCACAGCATCATTGTTGAAATCAGCCCGGTCCAGCAGGCGCGTCTCATAGCCGACCAGGCGGTATTCAGCGACCTGGGCCGGATTGAACTCGACCTGGATCTTCACATCATTGGCAATCGGGAAGAGCGAACCAAAAGTCTCCTCCACCAGCATGCGGCGGGCTTCCTGGCGACTATCGATGTAAGCCGCAACCCCGTTTCCGGCCTGGGCGATGGTCTGCATCATCTGGTCGTTGTAATTGCCTCGGCCAAAGCCCATCACCGAGAGATAGATACCGCTGTCGCGCTTGCGCGCGACAAAGTCCTCGAGCCGTTCGTCCTGCGTCACGCCGACATTAAAATCACCATCGGTCAGCAACATCACGCGGTTCACCGCATCCGGGTCGAAATTCTCCTCGGCGAGGCTGTAGGCCAGCGATAGACCGGCCCCGCCGGCCGTGGAACCGCCCGCACGCAGACGGTCAAGCGCCTCGTGGATCTGACGGGCATGACGCGCCTGCGTCGGCTCCAGTACGGCACCCGCAGCGCCTGCATAGACGACGATGGAAACCGTATCGTCCTCGTCCAGCTCATCGACCAGCATGTGCATGGCCTGCAGCGCCAGGGGCAACTTGTCGGGCGCGTTCATCGAGCCCGAAACATCGATCAGGAAAACCAGATTCGCCCGCGGCCGTTCAGTCGGGACCAGGTCATAACCCTGTACGCCGATGTGCAGCAGCTGCGTGTCTGCATTCCACGGGGTCGGCATCACCTGGACCGAGGTCGTGAACGGTTCTGCCGCACCTTCGGGAAGCGCGTATTCATAGTCGAAATAATTCACCATCTCCTCGATGCGCACGGCATCGGTTGGCGGTAGTTCACAGTCGTGAAGGTGATTGCGCACAACGGCATAACTCGCCGTATCAACATCAATCGAGAAGGTCGAGACCGGATCTTCGGAAGTGACCATCACCGGATTGGCCGGAACATCCTCGAAACGGTCGCGATTAGGCTGCGGCATTGGTGATGGCGCGGCATATTGGGTAACCATCGGGGTTGGTGCGGATTGCGGCGGCGGTGGAGGAGCCGGCGGCGGAGGGGGCGGTGGTGGCGGTGACGCCCGGCTTGCCTCGGCCTGAGCGATGCCAAGAGAACGTTCTCTGCGAGAACCGGTGACGACCAGAAGATCTGCTTCTTCCTGCACCGAGCGACTTGGCTGGCAAACCTGCGGAACGGGCCTGTCATATTCAGCCCGTTCCTGCGCCGCGACGCCAGGCATCTCGACGACGCTCATGCCGCCAATGATAGCCACGGCTGCGGCACTCAACATCAGTTTCTGGGTCATGTCCTTCCCCTTCCTTCCCTGCGGATGGCTTGTCCCTACAAGGGAAAGGGGTGCACCCGCTTCAAAGCCATGCCTTGGCTGAAACGGGGCAATGTCTGGGCATTTTGTTCATCAAGCAGGCCGGATTGGGTCGTCAGGCCAGTTCAGGCTCGTGTCCCAGCTCGGAAACGAGAGCGGTGATTTTCGTAATCACTTCATCGAGTTTGCCGTCGTCGGTACTGCGCACGACCAGCTGGGTTCCCCGCCGCAGCTTGCCGTCTTGAAGTTCCAGGAAATAGGGATAGCTGCCGATGGACACGTCCGGATAATCGATCTGCAGCTCGCCGAGCTGCACAGCGATATCGCCCTCGCGCAGTCCCTCGCCCTTGACCGAACGCGATCGCGTCACCGCTCCGCCCTCAATGCGGTGGGCAATATCCTCGAGCATGCCGCGAGCGATCTTGGGAACACCTGCCAGGGTGAAGACGTTACCAGTCTGGAAGCCCGGAGCGCCCGTGACAGGATTCTCGATCAGCGAGGCGCCGTCGGGAATGCGCGCCATGCGCTTGCGGGTCTCGGTCAGCGGCGTGCCGGTCTTTTCATACCAGTGCTCGATGATCTCCAGGGCATCCGCGCGCACATCAATGCCAACGCCAAAGGCACGGGCAATACTGTCCGCAGTTATGTCGTCATGGGTCGGCCCGATACCGCCCGTGGTGAAGAGATAATCCACCTTCTGGCGCAGTGTGTTCACCGCGTCGACGATCTCGGTCTCGATATCCGGCACAACACGGCATTCAACGACGTTCACGCCCAGCGGAGCGAGAAACTGGGCGATCTGTTGCAGGTTCTTGTCCTGGGTGCGGCCGGACAGCACCTCATCGCCGATCAGCAGGACAGCCGCTGTTACCTGTTGCATCTCACCCATATCCATTCACCTGTGACTCGGTTCTACTAGGGTATATGAGCCAGCCCCGGGGATTGTCCAAGCCATGAAGTTCCAAACACCGCTCATCGAGGGCCGTCTGGTCAAGCGCTACAAGCGTTTTTTTGCCGATGTGGAGCTGGCCGATGGAGAGATCGTCACCGCGCATTGCCCGAATACCGGTGCGATGGCGGGCATCAAGGATCCGGGTCTGCCAGTCTGGATCGAGCCCAGCAACAATCCAAAGCGAAAGCTCAAATACACCTGGGAGATTGTTGAAGTTGACGGGGTGATGATCGGCACTCACCCGGCCCGCGCCAATGGCCTGGCTGAAGAAGCCGTTCTGGCGGGGCGGATCCCGGAACTTTCCGGTTATGAGAGCCTGCGCCGGGAGGTGAAGTACGGCGAGAACTCCAGAATAGACATGCTGCTGGAAACGCCGGGCAAGCCGGCCTGCTGGGTCGAGGTCAAGAATGTGCACTGGCAACGTCAGCCGGGCCTCGCGGAGTTTCCCGACGGGGTAACCAGCCGAGGCGCCAAACATCTCAATGAACTGGCAGCCCAGGTCGCCCTTGGCGACCGGGCGGTTCAGCTCTTTGTCGTCCAGCGGGACGACTGCACGCGCCTGGCAACCGCAGCAGACCTTGATCCGGTTTATGACGAGACGATCCGCTCGGCTCGCAAGGCCGGTGTCGAGGTACTCGCTTATGGCTGTTCCGTCTCACCTGACGAGATCAGCATCGCGAACGCCCTTCGTGTCGAGCTGTAACCAGTGCCCAAGATGACTGAAATATAAGGTGCGCACGCATTGCCGCACCAAGTGCCATCGTTATAGTCCCCCGATCCAATTTTCTCTGGGGAGGCAGAGTATGAAGTATCTAGTACCGCTGTTGGCGAGCACCGCTCTTGTTGCGTGTGACATGGACAGCATCACGTCTGGCGGCGGCGACACGGCCTCCGCGGAATTCACCCCGAATGTCAGCGTCGAAAACATCGAGGCGCACATCCGCTTCCTGGCATCCGACTACATGGGTGGTCGCGACACCGGTTCCGATGGTTTCGAAATTGCTGCCAACTACGTTGCGTCCCAGTATCGCCTGCTGGGCCTCGAGCCTGCTGGCGAGAACGGCACCTATTTCGCGGACGTTCCGCTGCAGGAAGTCACGTCCGACCTAGAATACAGCCAGCTGACGATCAACGGCCAGACCTTCGCCCAGGGCGAACGCGCGCTGATCGGCACCAATTCCAGCGTGCTGGAATCGGAAGTCACCGCTCCGCTGGTCTTCGTCGGTTACGGTGTATCCGCCGGCAATCGCGGTCATGATGACTACGCAGACATCGACGTCGAAGGCAAAATCGTCGTTGTCGTCAACGGTGTCCCGGACATCTTCCCGAGTGAAGAGCGCGCACACCACAACTCCGGCACGACCAAGCGTAACAATGCTGCCGCCAATGGCGCTGTTGGCATGATCACCATTTCCGGCTGGAGCGACGAGCAGGTTGCCGGCATCGTGCAGGGTTTCTCCTCACGTCCGCAGGTTCGCCTGACCGCTGCAACCGGTCCGAGCTCGCTTGAGCAGGTTCGCGCCTCTGCAACCATCAGCGCCTCGCTGGGCGCCGAGCTGTTCGAGGGCGCAGAAATGAGCCTCGAGGAAGTCCGTGGCGCCATGAGTGCCGACGAGGGTGCAACCTTCCCGCGCTTTGACCTGCCGGGCGAAGCCACCATCCGCCAGCGCACGAATTCCGAGCCGTTCTCCGACCCGAATGTGGTCGGCATGATCCGCGGCTCCGATCCGGAAGTGGCCGACGAATATGTCGTACTGACCGCACACCTCGACCATATCGGCCAGATCACCAATTCCATGCGCGCCAGCGGTGCCTGCCGCTCTGACGACGAGGAAGACACCATCTGTAACGGCGCTGTCGACAATGCGTCGGGCATCTCGGTGATGCTGGAAACGGCCCGTACCTTCCAGGAGCACGGCACGCCGCGTCGCTCCGTTCTCTTCGTCGCCCTGACGGCCGAGGAGAAAGGCCTGCTGGGGTCCGAACATTTCGCCCGCAACCCGACGGTTCCGCACGAGCAGATGGTCGCCAATGTGAACCTGGACATGCCAGTCATCGTCTACGAATTCTCTGATGTTGTGGCCTTTGGTTCCGACCATTCCAATCTCGGACCGATCGCCTCGCGCGCCGCAGAGCGTCTGGGCATTGCGGTGTCCGAGGACCCGATCCCGGAACAGTCTCTCTTCGTGCGTTCCGACCACTACAACTTCGTCCGCGAAGGCGTGCCGTCTCTCTTCCTGATGACGGGTTTCTCCTCTCCGGACCCGCGCTGGGACCAGGGTGAAGGCTTCATGGGCTTCCTGAACACCTACTACCACCGCCAGACCGACCAGCTGGACGGTGAGCTGGAGGTTCTGTTCAACCAGGGCGCCAAATTTGCCAACATCAACTACATGATCGCGCGCGAAATCGCTGACAGCGAAGAGCGTCCGGCATGGAATGATGACAGCTTCTTCGGTCAGACTTTCGGCCAGTAAGGCTGGACTTACCGACCAAAACTGCACACATGGAGACACGCGCCGTTTCTAGCGGCGCGTGTTTTCGTTATAGGGTGGCCGACCGGAGGGCCAAATTGACGACCGCTTACGAAACCGTTTCCGACTATGACAGCGCTTCTCCCCGTGATGGACGCATCAAGCTGCACGGGCCTGAGGGCTTTGAAGGCATGCGCAAGGCGGGCAAGCTGGCCGCTTCAGTGCTGGACATGCTCACCAGCGAAGTCGAGCCGGGTGTCTCCACGGAGAAGCTGGATCGTCTGACCCGCGAATTTGTGTTCGATCACGGTGCGACGCCAGCCACGCTGTTTTATCGCGGCTATCGTCATTCCCTGTGTACATCGATCAACCACGTGGTCTGCCACGGCATTCCCGGCCCCAAACCGCTCAAGAACGGCGATATCGTCAATATCGACGTGACCGTGGTTGTGGACGGCTGGCACGGGGACACGTCGCGCATGTACATGGTGGGCGAACCCAAGCGGAAGGCCGAGCTGCTGGTCGACACGACCTATGAAGCGATGATGGCCGGCATCAATGCGATCAAGCCGGGCGTCACGCTGGGCACGATCGGCGCCATTATCCAGGAATATGCCGAAGCGCGTCGCTGCTCTATCGTCACCGACTTCTGCGGCCATGGCCTCGGCCGTCTCTTCCACGACAGCCCCAATGTTTTGCATTTCGGAACGCGTGGTGAAGGTCCGGAACTCAAGCCCGGCATGTTCTTCACTGTGGAGCCCATGCTCAATCTGGGCCGTCCGGACGTGAAAATCCTGTCGGACGGCTGGACCGCCGTGACCCGCGACAAGACCCTGTCTGCCCAGTTCGAACACTCCGTGGGCGTGACCGAAGACGGCGTCGAGATCTTCACGACCTCACCCAAGGGCCTGCACAAACCTCCGTTTGCCAGCTGATCCATGCAGGAAGTGGCGCACCATAACGGCCATCGCCAGCGCTTGCGCGAAAAACTAACCTCTGCGGGCAGCGCCGCCCTTCACGACTATGAATTACTAGAACTCTACCTGTTCCGATCCATCCCGCGACGTGATGTCAAACCCATTGCCAAGGCGCTGATCGCGAAATTCGGGGACCTCGGCGGAGTGACGACCGCGCCGCTTGAACAGCTCACCCAGATGAAGGGCATCAGCGAAAAAACCGCGGCAGAACTCAAGCTCATCCAGGCACTGAGCGAACGTCTGGCGCGCGAACAGGTGATCGGCAAACCGGTCATCTCCTCCTGGAGTGCCCTGGTCGGTTATTGCCGCACCGCGCTGCAATACGAACGTACGGAACAATTCCGCGTCCTGTTTCTCGACCGCAAGAACCGGCTGATCGCGGACGAGGTCCTCGGCCGCGGCACGATCGACCATGCACCGGTCTACCCACGCGAGGTCGTCAAGCGCGCCCTCGCCCACGAGGCTTCGGCCCTGATACTCGTACACAACCACCCCAGTGGTGACGCCACGCCAAGCCAGACCGATATCGATATGACGCGAACACTGGCGGAAGTCTGCCAGCCCTTCGACATCGTTCTGCACGATCACCTGGTGATCGCGCGCGAGAACACGGCAAGCTTCAAGACTCTGGGCCTGATATAGCCTCGCCTTCGAGCAGGCGGTCTATCTTGCGCAGGACCTCCTCGCGCCGTCCCGCCTTGAGGAGCTCGGCCGGCAGGCGATGGAGTGCCGCCGCGTAGTCACCCCCACGACGAATCTCTGCCCGGTCATCGGTACCAGCGATGAAACGCCGGATTTCCTCGAGCATGGCGCTGTCCAGCGCCCACAGAAGCGTGCCCCCCACCTCGGTCTGAAACCAGGCGTCGGACGGCCAGTCGAGCGAATGCACACCGGAAAAACCGCAACTCACGCAGGAGGCGACCCCATGCCATGGACCCAGGGTCGCATTGTAGTCCGGTCTCTGCCAACGCACGGGCAAAGGGCCGCCACCGGGTGTCCGAAACCGGGCCCTGGCCGCACAACGCGGACAGGTGATGGCAATCTCCCCTTTTAGAAGCGGAACGTCGTAGAGCGATGTCATGTGCCCACGCTAGCCCCGCTCCGTTCGAAAACAAGCCATGGCGAACAATTGCACCGCGCCCCACTTGCCCTAATCTGCGCTCATGTCGAGATTCCTGCTGGCCGCCCTCTTCACCCTCATCATCGCCTTCTGGCTTATCGCTTCGCCGTATGAGCGTGCGGAGCACCAGGTTTTTCTGGGCGGCGAGATCTTGTTGCCGGGCGGCGAAACCGCCGAGGCCGTCTACATCCATGATGGACGAATTGCCGCGATCGGTTCGCGCGCGGATATGCTGGAAATCGCGCCCTGGGGGGCGGACCGGATCGATCTGGATGGCGGCACGCTGACCGCGGGGCTCATCGAGCCGCACACGCACCCGCTCGCCGCAGCCCTGTTGGGTGCCGCCGTCGATGTCAGCGGCATCACCTATTCGCGTCGCGAGGACATGATGGCCGCCCTGCGCGAGGCCGCCGCACAGAGCGGGCCCTCGCCCTGGGTGATCGCCTTCGGCTGGGACCCGGCCATGATCCGGGGCCTTGAACCTCCCACGCTGGCCGAACTCGATGCACTCGCTCCGGATCGTCCCCTGGTGATCCTGACGCAGATGATGCACGAGGCCTTCGTCAATACCGCTGCCCTGCAAGCTGCAAATATCCATGCCGCCACACCGGATCCGCTTGGGGGCCGTTTCGAACGTGATGTCGATGGCAACCCAACCGGTCGCATTATCGAGGTGAGCGCCATTGGGGTGCTGATGGAGGCCGCTCCGGAAGCGCCGGATGCGGCCCTTTCCTGGTTGCTTTTCGGAACGCTGAATGAATACGCCCGCTCGGGCTACACGACGATTGGTGTCGCTTCGCTGGTCGGTCGGGCACGTGATCCGCTGGCGCTGTTCGCCGAGGTCAGTCAGGCCCGGAACGCACCGCTCAACTCGGTCCTCTACACGGCCCCGGATCGTGCGGAGCGGGCGCGCGACATGTGGAGCACGGTCGACCAGGAGCGCGCCATATCCCGTCATGCCGGTATCAAATTCTGGATGGACGGTTCGCCCTATGTCGGCGGCGCCGCGCTGGCGCAACCCTATGCCCGATCACCTTTCACCGAAGAGGTGATCGAGCTGCCTGAAGGCTGGCACGGCGAGCTGCTGACAGATCAAAACACAGCCCGACAATTGATCCGCAACGCTGAAGTACAGGGTCTGCAAGTCGCCATCCATGCCCAGGGCGAAGACGCGATTGATGCCATTCTCAACGCCATCGAGGTGGAAAGTACGGGCGAAATCGCGCACCGCCTGGAACATCTCGCTCTGATTACGCCGGAACAGATCGCCCGCGCCGAGACCCTGGACGTCTCGCTCGGCTTTTTCATCGACCACATCCGCTATTACGGACACATGCTCCCGGATCTGGTCGGAGATTATCGCACGGATCGCTACATGCCCGTTAGGTCTGCGCTTGAGGGCGCATCGACCGTGACGCTGCATGCGGACAGCCCGGCCACCCCGATCAACGCGATGCGGGTCTTTCAAACCGCGGTGGAACGGATCAGTCGCGCTTCGGGCATCGTCGTCGCCGCTGACCAGCGGGTCACACGGCAACAAGCACTCGACATGATGACCATCCACGCCGCGCGCCAGCTGGGCATTGATGATGAAACCGGCTCAATCGAGATCGGGAAACGCGCGGACTTCACCTGGCTTTCAGCCAATCCGCTGACAGCGGAAGACCTGGTACACGTCGAGGTCCGCGGCACCTGGATCAGCGGTCGCCGCGCCGACACTCGCAGCTGGTCACGACCAGCCCTGGCGCATCTGGTCGGCGCTATCCTGGCGGTTGTAACGGGCTAGGCTTTCGGTTCGATCGGCTGCCACAGCTCGATCTTTGTACCATTGGGGTCCATCGGCCAGGCAAAACGGCCATAGTCGAAATCCTGCGGCTCACCTTCCAGGACAACGCCCTTCTCCTTCAGGCGCGCCAGCATGCTGTCCATGTCATCAATCATAAGATTGATCATGAAGGGTTTTTCGGACGGCGCGAAGTACTCCGTCGTGTCCTTGAAGCCCGAAAAAATCGTGCGAGCCCCCTGTGGGAAGGCCTTACCACTGTCCGCATGCAGGAAATCCGCGCCGCCATAATCATTGATGGTCAGACCTAGCTTGTCCTAATACCAGGCCATCAGGCCTTCCGGATCCGGGCTCTGGAAAAACACGCCACCGACACCGATCACCTTGGCCATGAACACCTCCCCGCTGAGTAAGGACGGCCAGTTATGCATGCCCCTCGAAGCTTGTCATCCGCAAGTATGAACCGGCTGGCACGACACCGGTTTGAGATCGTGGAAATACGCGCTAAGCAATTGCCATGTACGCAAACTATTTTACCCATCTGGAATGCTCCGACACCGGGGCGACCTTTTCAAAAGCCCAGCCGCACAACCTGTCCGAGGTCGGCCTCCCGCTCCTAGCGCGTTATGACCTGGACAAGGCCCGCACCGAAGTCGACCGAGATGCCATTGCCGCGCGTGATGGCGGGTTCTGGAAATGGCGCGAGCTGCTGCCGGTGGCCGACGACAAGGATGTCTGTGCACTGGGCGAGATCGACACGCCGCTGATCGATGTGCCCGCCACCGCCAAAGCCTCCGGCGCAACCGGCCGGGTTATCGTCAAGGATGAAGGCCGCCTGCCCACCGGCAGTTTCAAGGCCCGCGGCCTGGCGCTCGCTGTCGCCATGGCGCATTCTTTCGGCATCAAGCGCATGGCCATGCCCACCAATGGCAATGCCGGTGCGGCGCTGTCGGCTTATTGCTCGCGCATGGGCATGGAAAGCTGGTGTTTCGCGCCCGAGGACACACCAGAAGCCAATCTGCGCGAAATGGCGCTACAGGGTGCCCGCGTCTTCAAGGTCAATGGCTATATCCATCATTGCGGTGCGCTGGTTGGGGCCGGCAAGGAGGCAATGGGCTGGTTTGATGTCTCCACCCTCAAGGAGCCCTACCGGATCGAGGGCAAGAAGACGATGGGGCTGGAGCTGGCCATGCAGATGGGCTGGACCCTGCCCGACGCGATCTTCTATCCCACCGGCGGCGGCACCGGCCTCATCGGCATGTGGAAAGCCTTCGACGAAATGGAACGCCTGGGCTGGATCGGCTCGGAGCGCCCGAAAATGATCGCCGTCCAGGCCGAGGGCTGCGCCCCCATCGTCAGGGCCTGGCACGCCGGCACCAAACACGCCGAGGAATGGCTCGACGCCGAGACAGCAGCCATGGGCATCCGCGTTCCCAAGGCCATCGGTGACTTCCTGATCCTCAATGCCTGCCGGGAAAGCGGCGGCTTTGCCATTGACGTGTCGGAAGACCAGATCGAAATCGCACGCGTCCGTTGCGCCCGGGAAGACGGCCTGCTGCTGTGCCCCGAGGGCGCTGCGACCCTGGCGGCGATGGAAAAGGCGATGGCAGAGGGCATGGTGGAGCGTGACGCGACCTGCATGCTATTCAATTGCGGGTCAGGCCTGAAGTATGCGATGCCGGATGGGGCTAAAGTGCTGAACCGGCATGGGGAGATTGATTGGGGGGCTTTGTGATCACCTAGTGCTTGCGGGAAACCTTTCGGACCAATCCGCATTGACGTGACAGTCATTTCTAGAAATCTACACGAATGTCTTACAACAAAAAGCATTCACCAATCACCTTGGTGATGATCGGCTTGCTAAGCTACGCGCTGAGTGGATTGGGTTTTCATGCTGGAATCAACGCAGGCGCGGGTGTGCCTCCTTTGGCTGAGTTGGTGGAAGTATCTGGATCGATCCCAACAGGTGGGGAAACGGTTTTGATCCGGAAGAATTTCACAGAATTCACAGTCGAGCCCGACATCGTAACAATCCGGTTTCCTTCCAAAGCCGGGCCTCATCGATCGATCGGTCAAGAGCTGAGGCGAAATAGCAGCAACGTGACAGCCTTGGTGAACAGCGAGCAGCTGGTCGCATTCGGGTCCGGGCTGCGAGGATCTGTATATGCCTATCAGATCGAAATAGATGGCACGATGTTGCAATCCTATGATCAAGTGCTCGCCAATTGGGTACGCAATGATGAAGTCGGGTGGTCGATTGGCATTGGTTTTTTGCTGAGCGGGTCTTTGCTCATTGGCCTGGGAGTCACCGGGCGACGAGGTTCTCAACCCTCATCCTGACGAAAGTCAGGACCCAAGGCTGGGTCGCGTGCACGCACAATCGGGCGAACAGATTTACTGATACGAAGGCGCGTCTAACCTGCGACCGCAAGTTTGACCGATGATTGCGGCATGGGTCCTGACTTTCGTCAGGATGAGGAAGGAGGAGTTTGCGGCCACCACCCGTGCCCCTTCCCCTCACCCCCTACGCTTCGCTTCGGGACCTCTCCCCCCGAGGGAGAGGGACGAGACTGGAGCGCTAATCCTTCTCCCCTCGGGGAGAAGTGCCCTTCGAAGCCTTGGCGAAGAAGGGCGATGAGGGGGCGGCGCGAAGCGCGCGAATACTGTCGGCAATCGCCTCCAGCACCGCGTCCGTTTCCAGCATGATATCGACATTCCAGAACCGGATAACCGTGTAGCCCTGTGCCTCCAGCCAGGCTGTTCGTCGGGCATCATAGATTTCCTGCTCTGTATGCTGGCCACCATCGGCTTCAACAATCAGGCCGAGCTCCTTGCAGAGAAAATCGACGATATAGCGCCCGATCGGGGCCTGGCGGCGGAATTTCGCGCCCAGCAGGCGGCGGCCTCGCAGATGCCCCCACAGACGCAGTTCCGCGTCTGTCTGGTTGCGGCGGAGCTCGCGAGCACGGTTGGTCAGTTTTTGGTTCATCCCCCTCACCCTTGCTGCGCTCAAGCTCTCCCCAAGGGGAGAGGGATAACCTAGTGAAGGATTAGAGACCCGTGACCCGCATCACATCTTGCGCATACCAGCCTTCACTTGATTTTTGCGCCACATCGGCGCATCACGCCGCCTTCTTGAGCACCCAGCCCGGAGCGCGCGCATGATTCCCCGCTATACCCGTCCTGAAATGGCCGCCATCTGGTCGGACCAGAACAAGTACAAGATCTGGTATCTGATCGAGGCACATGCGACGGAAAAGCTGGCTGAGCTGGGTGTTGTGCCCCAGTCCGCCGTGGACGCGGTATGGAAAGCCAAGGATGTCGATTTTGATGTCGATCGCATCAACGAGATCGAGGCCGAGGTCAAACATGACGTCATCGCCTTCCTGACGCACCTGGCCGAACATGTCGGCGAGGAAAGCCGGTTTGTGCACCAGGGCCTGACCTCTTCCGACGTGCTGGACACCTGCCTGGCGGTACAGATGAAACAGTCCGCCGACCTGCTGCTGGTGGCCATGGACCGTGTTCTCGCGGCCCTGAAAACCCGCGCTGAAGAGCATAAATACACGGTCTGCATCGGTCGCTCGCACGGCATCCATGCCGAACCGACGACGATGGGCCTGAAGTTCGCTCGCTTCTACGCCGAGTTCGCCCGTAACCGGGCCCGCCTCGTTGCCGCGCGTGACGAGATCGCCACCTGTGCCATTTCCGGTGCCATTGGCACGTTCGCCAATGTCGATCCGTCCGTGGAAGAGCATGTCGCGGAACAGATGGGCCTCACGGTCGAGCCGGTCTCCACCCAGGTCATCCCGCGTGACCGCCACGCCAACTATTTCGCCGTGCTGGGCCTGATCGCCTCGGCGATCGAGAATATCGCGGTTGAAGTGCGCCATCTTCAGCGCTCCGAAGTGCGCGAGGCGCAGGAATATTTCTCCAAGGGCCAGAAAGGCTCGTCCGCCATGCCGCACAAGCGCAATCCGATCCTGACGGAAAACCTGACCGGTCAGGCGCGCCTGGTGCGCTCGGCCGTCGTACCGGCCATGGAAAATGTCGCCCTGTGGCACGAGCGCGATATCTCGCACTCCTCCGTGGAGCGCGGTATCGGCCCGGACGCCAATGTCCATCTCGACTTTGCCCTGCACCGGACCGCCGGCATGATCGAGAAGCTGATCGTGCATGAAGATCGCTGCCGCGAGAATCTGGAAGCCTATGGCGGCATCCATAATTCCCAGCGCGTGCTGCTGGCTCTCACCCAGGCCGGCGCCTCCCGCGAGGACAGCTATCGCCTGGTTCAGCGCAATGGCATGAAAACCTGGGATGAAGGCGGCAAGCTGGTCGAGCATCTCAAGGCCGATGAAGGCGTCACCGCCCTGCTCTCTGACGAGCAGATCGAAGCCTGTTTCGACGAGGCCTATCACCTCAAACATGTCGACACGATTTTCGACCGGGTTTTTGTCTGACACGGCCGGTTAGCGCCACAGCGAATACCAGCCATGTCGCGCTTCAACTTTCCCCGCCGGGTAACTCGACCTAGAGTTCGTGGCGGAGCGAAGCGGAGAGTGACATGGCCAAGTTCTACG